>QFCH01002800.1_pt1 | contig 141281 bp, 130 predicted proteins | sample 5346071 | NCBI WGS metagenome assembly QFCH01 (sample SAMN09062255, study PRJNA434731) | Human gut metagenome, whole genome shotgun sequencing project. | isolation source: stool timepoint B chromium assembly | host: Homo sapiens | collected 2015
TTGCGTGATCTTTCAAATATGCTTGATTATAGGACTTGTAAACAAATAGAAATTGGAATATGATAGAAAAAAGAATTCATTATTTTTACATGTAAATTCTGGAAAATGAAACGGAGGATTCAGGAAATGAAGAAAAAGATTGATGTATTTGAGTATACAGGACAGATTCTAAATGGCGTAAAATCAGGTGTTCTGATTACGTCAAAGTCAGATGAAAAGATAAATTCCATGACAATTTCCTGGGGGATGCTTGGAATTGAATGGGGAAAACCTGTTTTTATCACTGTGATCAGAGAGGGAAGATTTACCAGGGAACTTTTGGAGCAGAATGGTGAATTTACAGTGAATATACCGCTTGACGACAGTCAGAAAAAAGTTCTTGGCTTTTGCGGTTCAAAATCCGGACGTGACGTGGACAAGATCAAAGAGCTTGGATTGACGCTGGAAGATCCGGAAAGCATTTCCGTTCCGGGAATTAAAGAGCTTCCTCTTACACTGGAGTGCAGACTTGTCTACAAACAGAAGCAGGATATTGCTGCAATGGAAAAAGAAACTGTAGAAAAATTTTATCCTCAGAATGTGGAAAGTTCTTTTTCAGGTTCTAATCGAGATGTCCATATTGCATATTATGGAGAAATTGTCAACGCATATATTATTGAGTAAATTAAAAAATCCCCCGGTCATAATGACCGGGGGATTTTTGTCAGCATTTTTTGCAGGAAGCCTCGCAGGGCATGTCAAAAGACGGGTTAAAGGCGTAAAAGTTTTTGGAGTCAAGCTGTTCCTGAACGCTTCGGAGAGCTTCACCGAATCTCTGAAAGTGAACCACTTCTCTTGCACGGAGAAAACGGATAGGATCCGCAATTTCCGGGATATTCCGTACTACACGAAGAATATTATCATAAGTGGAGCGGGCTTTCTGTTCAGCGGCAAGGTTTTCAAAAAGATCCGTGACAGGATCTCCTTTACTCTGAAATTCACAGGCATTAAGTGGAACACCGCCGGCTGCCTGAGGCCATACGCCTACTGTATGGTCAATATAATAAGGACCAAGACCGCTTTTTTCAATTTCCTCCATGGACAGGTCGCGGGTAAGCTGGTGTACCATGGTAGAGATCATTTCCAGATGCGCCAGTTCCTCTGTTCCTACGTCATTCAAGACGGCTGCTGCCATACGGTTGGGCATAGAAAATCTCTGAGAAAGATAGCGGAGAGAAGCGTTTATTTCGCCATCCGGGCCTCCATACTGGCTCATGATAAACTGAGCAATTTTGGCATTAGGTGTTTTAATATTAATCGGATACTGTAATCTTTTTTCATAATTCCACATAAGCTATCTGCATCCTCCTTCCGTTTCCCATGGGAATGGCTGTTCCATCCATTTCCAGGTGTTTCCGTCCGATTCCAGAGCATCATCAACTGTAAGAGGTCCATAACACTGAGCGTATTCTTTCATCAGTTTTTTTCGCTCTGCTGCATATTCACGGTAAAGTGCCATGCCTTTTTCACAGCAGGGATGTGTGTCCAGATAAAGAAGAATATCATTGACTGCAAAGCTGACTTCATTGATTTTCTGAAGAAGCTGCGCTTTGGACCCTGAAGAATTCTGATACATCATCTCCGTCCACCTCTCTTTCCGCAAAATGGTTTACAAAGCTGCGGGAAAATAGTTCCCACATTCAGAGCATAACAGAGATCATAGGTGGTAGTAAGCTGTTGGCAGGGTACATAGGCCATAGCAGGTTCCAGATGATCCGCATGAGTATACATTTCCGGGTTTATTGTAACTGTATTGGGCATACGGCAGGCACAGGAGTGATTTTTGTGCTGCTCTGTACACGGACAGGAAGAAGTCCTGCCAGCCATCTGCGCTTTTGCCATACCGCAGGTTGCATGATATGGACGTCCGCAGGAACGGTTCATATGATAATTTTCCATGAACAAGTCCTTTCTGATAAATTAAGATACTCTATATTTTATGTCATAAAAACGGAAGTGTGCGAATAGGAGGATCTGCTGATTTGAAATTTCAAATTCCGGTGTAAAATTAAATTCCGCATGCCCTGGGTAACAGGAAGATTTCGTTAAAATCCATTGCCTAAATCATTCAAAAAATGATACAATAAAAGCAGAGATTTTATCATTTTTCAAGGAGACGGATCATGATTTTAACAGAAGAAAAAACATATACAATGTCCCTGGAGCAGGAGGATTGCGGAAGCACCACAGGCTTGGTAAATAAAAATACAGAACTGGTATTTTCTAACAGGGAGCTGCTGCATTCAGTGATTACCTGTGGGATGCCGGTTCAGAGGATAACAGCATCCTTTTTATCAAAAAAGAAACTGGAGCTTACCTATAAGATGTTCCTTGTGGAAACAGCTCTTGATATAGAAGGCGACCGACTGAAAAAGGCAAAGAGAATTGCTTATCTGGATTCTTCAGAGAAGAGTGTGATGTCCTATTATATGGGGATGTTCCTTACTAAACTCATCAGCGGAAGGCTTTACGGAGCTGATTATCTGACGCATCTGAATCTGATCAGAAGTGTTGATCACAAAGAATTTATTGATTTTTTTAACAGTGAATGGCGTCAGGATATGATCGGTCTGAGCATACCTGAAAATCAATGGAGTGTGTGGGAAGCAAAGGGAGGAAGCAACAGAAGAGAGCAGGCACTGAAAAAAGGAAGTCAGCAGATTTCAGATATAGAATCTGTAAATGGAAATGTGCCTGATCCGGCGGCTGTGTGTATGACTTATTACGATCACAGCTATCTTTGCGGCGTGGTCCGTCAGCCGGAAAATGATCAGAAAGCGAAAAAAGAGTGTATCAGATTTTGTGAGGAAGATTTTTTCAGAGCTTATTATCAGCCTCTTTGTGAGCTGTTTTTGGAACAGGGAGACGGGCTTAGGATTTGTGGGAAAAATGCAGAGATTTCTCTGGCAGTTCCTTATTTTTCTGAGACAGAATTTATGGAAGAAGAGCGGAGAGTTCGTGTGGGCATGCCGAGAAAGCTTCTGTATTGTCTGATGGAGAATGAGTATGAGAACTTTTGGCAAAAAAGAAGTGATCTGTTGGATTCCGAATATCCGGACGATGCTTTTGTGGGGACAGACGGCATTTATATCAGGTAGGAAAACTTTGGAAAAGAAGTAACAGAATCGTCTGTTCTTTCATAAAATAAATAAAAAAGGTTTTGGCATGACATTTTCCTCTTATGAAAAGGTAACTGGAGTAATCCGGGATATCAGGAGCGGAGGTTCCTGCTGCTCGCTTCTGATTTCTGTTGATACCGACGGAGAAATTGTGAATTTTGTGGTGTCAGGTGACACCATTGTTGTGGATAACATCAGGCTCAGGCGAGGGATGAAGGTAGCTGCTTTTTATGATACCAGTCTTCCCGCACCGGCTATTTTTCCACCTCAGTATCAGGCGGAACTGGTGACTGCATTAAGAGCCGGCCAGGATGTTACACTGAAATTTTTTGACGATACGTTGACTGCAGAAGACGGATCATTGAAATTAAATATTTCTCCGGTCACAAATATACGCACCTTAAATGGACAGCGTTTTATGTGTACTCCGGAAGGGCAGGATCTGCTGGTTTATTATAGTTCTGCTACAAAAAGTATCCCTCCGCAGACTGCTCCTCAAAGAATTATCGTGATGTGTCCGGTACAGTAGTTCATGAAAAAGCACAGGAGTTTTTCTGTGCTTTTTCATTTACAAAACCTGGGACGGATATTTTTGAGTACATAAAAGAAAATGATCAAGGCGCATGTTTTTGTGTAGTCCCGGTACATATTACAGAGCTCTTATAATTAATCCTTGATCAGACAATGAATATGGCAGAACGAAAGCTAAAGGAGGCAGTTATGTGGATTTTTTATGCGATAGGTTCTTCGTTTTTTGCGGGAATCACAGCAATTCTGGCAAAATGCGGAATACAGAAAACAGATTCCGATGTGGCTACGGCTATCCGTACAGTTGTTGTACTGATATTTTCCTGGCTGATGGTTCTGGTCACAGGCGCCGGGAGCGGGATTGGAGAAATAAGTGCACGGACAATGGTATTTCTGGTATTGTCCGGGCTTTCTACAGGTGCTTCCTGGCTGTGTTATTTCCATGCATTACAGAAAGGCGATATTAATAAGGTTGTACCTGTAGATAAATCCAGCACAATTCTTACTATACTTCTGGCGTTGATCTTTTTGGACGAGGGACTGACATGGGGAAAAGCGGCAGCCGTTGTACTGATTGCAGCGGGGATTATGCTGATGATTTCCCGAAAAGAAACACAACCGACACAGGAAAAAGAGAAGCATGGAAGCTGGCTGCTTTACGCAGTTTTATCAGCAGTGTTTGCAAGCCTTACTTCAATCCTTGGGAAAATTGGAATCCAGGATATTGACTCCAATCTGGGAACCGCTATTCGCACAACAGTGGTGTTGATTATGGCCTGGCTGATGGTTTTTATAACCGGAAAACAGTATCAGATAAGGAAAACTGAAAAAAGAGAGCTTGTTTTTATTATCCTGTCCGGTTTTGCAACAGGGGCCTCCTGGCTTTGCTACTATCATGCTTTACAGCAGGGACCGGCAAGTGTGGTTGTTGCTGTGGATAAATTAAGTATTCTTGTTACCATTGCATTTTCGTGGATTGTATTCCATGAGAAACTTACCAAAAAAGCAGCGCTGGGCGTGGCGTGTATGACTGTGGGGACTCTTCTTCTGGCAGTTATGTGAGAGAACATGAGGCAGGATGTTTCGTGCAGAAATGGAAGTTATATGACCGTCAATAAGAAAAAATCTTTTTGAATTTTTGCTTGAGATTTTGAACGGGGCATTTAACGAAGATAAAAAGAGTCATGAAAAAAGTACAGAACAGATATTCGGTTTGTTCTGTACTTTTTTTACCCTGAATGGTATACTGGAAGAGTGATCATAATAAGTACATCAGGAGCATTATTTACATATATCTAAGGTTAAATTTAAAGGAGAACTGCATGGATCATTTTGAATTACACTCTGAATATACCCCTACCGGCGATCAGCCCCAGGCGATTGCCAAACTGGTAAAAGGATTTAAGGAAGGCAATCAGTTTGAAACCCTGCTTGGCGTTACCGGATCAGGTAAAACCTTTACCATGGCCAATGTAATTAAGGAATTGAATAAGCCTACGCTTGTGCTGGCACACAATAAAACCCTGGCAGCACAGTTATATGGAGAGTTCAAAGAATTCTTTCCGAACAACGCAGTGGAATATTTCGTGAGCTATTACGATTACTATCAGCCGGAGGCCTATGTTCCTTCCACTGATACCTACATTGCCAAGGATGCGTCCACCAATGACGAGATTGATAAGATGCGTCTTTCCGCTACTGCGGCTCTCTGTGAGCGGAGAGATGTGATTGTGGTGTCTTCGGTATCCTGTATTTACGGTCTTGGTGCGCCCCAGGAGTTTTTTGACATGATGATTTCTCTGCGGCCCGGCATGGAAAAAGACAGAGACGAGGTTATCCGGCAGCTGATCGACATTCAGTACACAAGGAATGAGATGGATTTTCACCGGGGTACCTTCCGGGTGAAAGGTGATGTGCTGGAGATTTTTCCGGCCAATGCTACGGACCGGGCCGTCCGTGTGGAGTTTTTTGGAGATGAAATTGAGCGGATCACGGAAATTGATGTACTTACCGGTGAGATTAAAAATGAAGAGAGCCATGTGGGAATTTTTCCTGCATCTCATTATGTTGTGCCCCAGGAGCAGATCAAAAGGGCAGCGGATGCCATTCTTGCAGAAATGAAGGAACAGGTAGATTATTTTAAAGGTGAGGACAAGCTCATTGAGGCTCAGAGAATAGCGGAGCGAACTAATTTTGACGTGGAAATGATGAAGGAGACTGGTTTTTGTTCCGGAATCGAGAATTATTCCAGACATCTGACGGGACTGGCCCCGGGACAACCGCCTTATACGCTGATGGATTATTTTAAGGATGATTTTCTTCTTATTATTGATGAGTCTCATAAAACAGTCTCTCAGGTAGGTGGAATGTATGCAGGTGATCAGAGCCGCAAGCAGACGCTGGTTGATTATGGGTTCCGTCTGCCGTCAGCCAAGGACAACCGTCCTTTAAGCTTTGATGAGTTTGAAGGAAAGCTGGACCAGGTGATGTTTGTATCAGCAACACCGGGGCAATATGAGGCTGAACATGAGCTGCTTCGGGCAGAGCAGATCATCCGTCCTACAGGGCTTCTTGATCCGAAGGTGGAGGTTCGTCCGGTAGAGGGACAGATTGATGACCTGATCAGTGAGGTAAATAAAGAAGTTGAAAAGGGTCACAAAATTCTGATTACAACTCTGACCAAGCGTATGGCAGAGGATCTGACTGCCTATATGAAGGATGTGGGAATCCGTGTCCGATATCTTCACTCTGACATTGATACACTGGAGCGAGCGGAAATTATCCGTGATATGCGTTTGGATGTATTTGATGTTCTGGTGGGAATTAACCTTCTCAGGGAGGGACTGGACATTCCCGAGATTACGCTGGTGGCAATCATGGATGCAGATAAAGAGGGATTTCTCCGTTCGGAAGTCTCCTTGATCCAGACCATCGGCCGCGCGGCACGAAACAGTGAAGGCCATGTGATCATGTATGCGGACGTTATGACGGATTCCATGAAAAAAGCCATTCAGGAAACTGAGCGCCGGCGAAGTATTCAGGAGGCTTATAATAAAGAACATGGAATTACACCAACAACTATTAAGAAGGCAGTTCGTGACCTGATCACAGTTTCCAAAGCAGTTGCAGAGACAGAAGTGAAGCTGAAAAAAGATCCGGAGTCCATGAGCCGTAAGGAGCTGATGAAGCTGATCGCCCAGGTAGAAAAGCAGATGCGTGCGGCAGCAGCAGATCTGAATTTCGAGCAGGCGGCGGAGTTGAGGGATAAGATGCTGGAGCTGAAAAAGAATCTTCAGGAAGTATAGCTATAAGTATTTGTAAATAAAAGAACGTACCTGTTGAAAAAGGTGAAATTCATGTTCTGATTTGCGGAAAAAAGTGGAATTATGTGGGATTTTGTGACAGGGGGCAGAATATGTGATATATTGAATGACAGTAAACAAATTGGCTGAATTATTTGTTTAATGGAAAATGAGGGCTGTGAGACTGCCTGCAATCAGAATTCTATGGTATTACCGGAGATAAGAAGGCAGTCTCTAAAGGAGAGAAAAAGAAAATGGAAATGAAAGAAATTCTGAATCATATGCAGGCAAATATCTATATTACAGATGTGGAAAATAATGAAATCCTGTTTATGAATCAGAAAATGAAAAAGGACTATGGATTTCAGAATCCGGAAGGAATGAAGTGCTGGGAAGTATTTCAGGTGGGAAAAAAAGAACGGTGTGAATTTTGTAAGATACCGGAGCTTTTGAAATCGAAAGATCCTGCATCCTGTATTACCTGGGAAGAAAACAATACAAAGCTGGGAAGAGTATTTGAGAATCATGACAGCCTGATTGTATGGAAAGGGAAAAAAGCTCATATGCAGCAGGCCTATGATATTACAGAAATGCTTCAGCTTACAGAACGTGCAGCCAGAGATTCTCTTTGTAATGTGTGGAACAGAGCAAGCGGAAAGAAGATGCTGGAAGAAAAAATGGAGAAGCTGGACAGCGGACAGTCCTGTGTGCTGGTTTTAATAGACATTGATGAACTGAAAACAGTAAATGAATGTTTTGGGTTTGCAGAGGGAGATGTGGTTCTTCAAAAAATAAGTGAATTCCTGAACAGTCAGCTGGAATCACCGGATTTTATGTTCCGTATAAGTGGGGATGAATTTGCTCTTGCATTTTTTGGAAAAAGTGTAAAAACTGTCTCGAAAAAAATCTTAGAATGGCGCAGCAGAATAGAAAGATACGGACAGGAAAAAGGAAGACCTTATTCTGTTTCATTTTCTTATGGGCTCAGTCATACAAATGGCGGAAGTAAGTGTACAGTGGATGAACTTCTGGATCAGGCAGATGAAAAAATGTATGAAGAAAAATTAAGGCATTATAAAAATAATGTTCTTGCCTGTGAGGAAGAAATTTCTCTGAGTAAGCAAAGCGGAAAAACAAGCATGGACTATCCTGCAGAGTATCTTTATGAGGCAATTGTACACAGTACGGATGACTATCTTTATGTATGTAATATGAAAACAGGGGTTTTTCAATATACGTCTGCTTTGATTGATGAGTTTGATCTTCCGGGAGAAGTAATAGAATCTCCCATTGGATACTGGAGAAAGATTGTTCATCCGGATGACTGGAATTGATTTTATAAATCAAATATGGAAATCGGTGAAAACAGAAGAGATGCCCATTATGTGGAATTTCGTGCGAAACAGAGAAGCGGAAAATACGTATGGATGAGATGCCGTGGATATCTTACACGAGATGAATGTGGGATACCGGTTATATTTGCCGGAATCATGCATAAAATGGACGGACAGAATAAGGTGGATCCCCTTACGCAGCTTTTTAATCACAGGATGTTTATGAAAAGAATCAGAAAGTACATAGAAAAAGTCAGGAAGAGAAAATTGCAGTTGCTATTTTGGACGTGGATAATTTCCGGCAGATCAATGAACTTTACAGCAGAAAATTCGGAGACAGGATTTTATGTACAATAGCTTATAATATACAGGTATTGCTACCTGATAATGCAAGGCTGTTTCGATTGGATAATGACCGCCTGGGATTTCTTATGAGAGATGCGGGAAAAAAAGAAGTAAATCAATTTTTTTCAAGAATACAAAAAAGATTCAGTGCTCTTCAGGAATGGAAAAAAGAGAAACTTGAAATTCATCTGTCAGCAGGCTGTGTTTTTTTTCCTGATAGCGGCCAGACGGCAGATGAATTGTATCTGCATGCAGACTATGCCCTACAGTATGCAAAAGAACAGGGAAAAGACAGAATGGTCATATTCACAGAAGAGATCCTGAATCAAAAAAGTCATATGCTGGAACTTCTTAAAGTGCTGAGAGATGCAATGAATCATGAGTTTCGTGGATTTTATCTGGACTATCAGCCTCAGGTAAACGGCAGAACAAAAGCGCTGACCGGTGTAGAAGCTCTGGTACGTTTTTGTGATGAGAAGGGAAACCGTATTTCACCAGTGGAATTCATTCCGGTTATGGAAAAAGAAGGAATGATTTATGAAATGGGGAGATGGGTACTGAGACAGGCAATCCGGGATGCAGGAGAATGGATCAGGATCAAGCCGGATTTTGATATTAGTGTAAATGCTTCAGCTCTTGAGATGATGAATGACCAGTATATAGAAGATGTAGAAAAAATTCTGGAAGAGGAAAAATTTCCTGCAAAGAATCTTGTAATTGAACTGACAGAAAGCAGTGCAGTGCAAAGAATGGATATTTTCAGAAATAAATATAAAAAACTTCGGGAAATGGGAATCCGTATTGCGATGGACGATTTTGGTACAGGGTATTCTTCTTTAGAATTTTTGAAAAATGCTCCGATTGATCTGGTTAAAATTGACAGGAGCTTTCTGAAAGATATTTTATACAGCCGATTTGATTCTGCCTTTATCACTTTTATAGTGGAAATCTGCCATGATGTAAATATTAAAGTCTGTCAGGAAGGTGTGGAAACACTGGAAGAATATGAAATGCTGAAAAAAATGGAACTTGATTGTATTCAGGGATATTATTTTGGAAAACCTATGAGCAAAAATGCCATAAGAAATAAAATTTCAGCGGAATGTCAGACGGAAGGAAACGATTAAGGTTTTAGAAACGCTGAAAATGAACTTTCTGATGCAGAAACTGCAAAACAGAAGTATTTGAAGCTTTACCACTGCAACAGCAGTTATCTGTTTCTTATTCCGGACTGTAAACTGATGATTCCTTCAAAGACAGTGACGGTTTAAAAGCTTGAAAAATGGAGTCAGAACAGGGAATCGGGTAAGACTGGAGAAAGTTATAATATACAGCGCCTGTAAGTTCCTTGTTATATGAATGCAGATATTTCAGATCCGTATTCTCTGGAATGTCTGTATTTTTTGTATACAAAAGATTTTTATAAAAATATCTCTTATCTCTTGACAAAATATTTTAACGGTGCTATCTTAACAATGTAGATGTTAGCACTCCTTGATATTGAGTGCTAATAAAAGGAAAGGAGCTGAGGGCGTGGAAGATATTTTGACTGATCGTAAGAAGAAGATTTTAAAAGCGATCATCAAGACCTATATGGAAACAGGGGAGCCGGTGGGATCCCGGACAATTTCCAAGTATACAGATCTTAATGTCAGCTCAGCAACAATCCGAAATGAAATGTCTGACCTGACAGATTTAGGCTATATTGTGCAGCCTCATACCTCTGCCGGAAGAATTCCTTCAGATAAAGGGTATCGGCTGTATGTGGATGAGCTGATGCAGGAAAAGGAAGATGAGATTGAAGAGATACGAAATCTGATGATTGAGAAAACAGACAAGATGGAAAAGGTCCTGAAAAAAGTGGCCAGAGTTCTTGCCTGCAATACCAATTACGCAACAATGATCTCAGTTCCCCAGTACAGCGGAAGTAAGCTGAAATTTATCCAGCTTTCCAGAGTAAATGAGCTTCAGCTGGTAGCAGTAGTTGTCTGTGAGGGAAATGTCATTCGGAACCAGATCATAGATCTTGATGAGGAAATGGATGACGAGACAATTTTAAAACTGAATCTTCTTCTGAATACAAATCTCAACGGGCTTCCGATTCAGGATATTAATCTGGGAATGATTGCAAGACTGAAGGAACAGGCGGGAATCCACAGCGGGCTGGTTGCCACTGTATTGGACGCAGTAGCGGCTACCATACATGTGGATGAAGAGGATCTGGAAATCTATACGTCAGGTGCTACGAACTTCTTCAAGTATCCGGAATTATCAGATAAAGAAAAAGCAACAGGACTGATCTCCGCCTTTGAAGAAAAACAGCAGCTTGCAGACCTTGTAAAGGAAAGCATGGCAGATGCGGACAATACAGGGGTTCAGGTGTATATCGGAGATGAACTTTCGATTCCGACCATGAAGGACTGCAGTGTTGTAACAGCTACTTATGAGCTTGGTCAGGGGCTGCATGGTACCATCGGTATTGTAGGACCGAAACGAATGGATTATGAAAATGTTGTTAATAATCTGAAGACCCTGAAGGTTGAATTAGATCAGGTATTTGGAAAAAATAAAAAAGAAAATGGTGACAGCCAGCAGGCAGGATAGAAAGGTGGTAGAGAACGCGTGGCAGAAGAAAAGAAGAACGCAGCTGAAGTACAGGAAGACACAGAAAAAGAAATTTCTGAAAATGAGACTGTAACAGAAGCTCAGGAAGATTCACCGGAAGCCACAGCCGGAGAGAATACCGCAGAGGGAAGCGAAGCTTCCGCGGATGAAAAAACTGAGGGAAAGACCAAAACCTCTTTCTTTGGAAAAAAGAAAAAGGATAAAAAAGATCAGCAGATCGAGGAGCTGACTGACAGGCTGAAACGCAGCATGGCAGAGTTTGATAATTTCCGTAAACGTACAGAAAAAGAAAAATCCAGTATGTATGTGATCGGAGCAAAAGAGATCATTGAAAACATGCTTCCGGTAGTTGATAACTTTGAAAGAGGTCTTGCACAGGCTCAGGAAGGAGATGCTTTTGCAGACGGCATGAAGATGATCTACAAACAGCTTATGACAACACTTGAGGGACTTGGCGTGGAAGCGATTGAGGCTGTCGGCAAAGAATTTAATCCTGATTTTCATAATGCAGTAATGCATGTGGAAGATGAGAAAGCCGGAGACAATATGGTTGTGGAAGAGCTTCAGAAAGGCTACACCTATAAAGGATTTGTAGTTCGTCACAGTATGGTAAAGGTTGCCAATTGACCTAGAGCACTTAATGAAAACAAGCCGTATGGCGCAGGTTGAATTTAGTGCGAAGGTCGCACGAAGGAACTTAATGAATCTGACCGCAGGGAAGGATGAATTTAGTGAATCGGGCATCCTTAGATAATAAGTAGTCATGGATATAGAGACAAAGAATGAAAATAAATCAGGAGGAAAAATTATCATGGGAAAAATTATTGGTATTGACTTAGGAACAACAAACAGTTGTGTGGCAGTTATGGAAGGTGGCCAGCCCACCGTTATCGCAAATACAGAGGGTGCAAGAACTACACCATCCGTAGTAGCTTTTACAAAAACAGGAGAGCGTCTGGTAGGTGAGCCTGCAAAACGTCAGGCAGTTACCAACGCAGAAAAAACAATCTCCTCCATTAAGAGAGAGATGGGTTCCGATTATCGTGTAACAATTGACGACAAGAAATATTCTCCGCAGGAAATTTCCGCTATGATTCTTCAGAAGCTGAAAAAAGATGCAGAGGGATATCTTGGCGAGACTGTAACAGAAGCAGTTATCACAGTTCCGGCTTACTTTAATGACGCTCAGCGTCAGGCAACCAAGGATGCAGGTAAGATTGCAGGTCTTGATGTAAAACGTATCATCAACGAGCCGACAGCAGCAGCTCTTGCATATGGTCTTGACAATGAAAAAGAACAGAAGATCATGGTATATGACCTTGGCGGCGGTACTTTCGATGTTTCCATCATTGAAATCGGCGATGGTGTTATCGAGGTTCTTTCCACAGCAGGAAACAACCGCCTTGGTGGTGACGACTTTGACCAGAAGATCACAGACTATATGCTTGCAGAGTTCAAGAGAACTGAGGGCGTAGATCTTTCCAGCGACAAGATGGCTCTCCAGAGACTGAAAGAAGCTGCTGAAAAAGCAAAGAAAGAGCTTTCTTCTGCAACAACTACAAACATCAACCTTCCGTTCATCACTGCAACAGCAGAGGGACCGAAGCATTTTGATATGAACCTTACAAGAGCAAAATTTGATGAGCTCACACATGATCTTGTTGAAAAAACAGCAGAGCCGGTACGTCGTGCACTGTCTGATGCAGGCATCACAGCTTCCGAACTTGGCCAGGTACTTCTGGTAGGTGGATCTACACGTATCCCGGCTGTACAGGATAAAGTAAAACAGCTCACAGGCAAAGAGCCAAGCAAATCTCTGAACCCGGATGAGTGCGTTGCACTTGGCGCTTCCGTACAGGGTGGTAAGCTTGCAGGAGATGCAGGCGCAGGCGATATCCTTCTTCTGGATGTTACTCCTCTGTCTCTTTCTATCGAGACAATGGGTGGAATCGCAACACGTCTGATCGAGAGAAATACAACAATTCCTACAAAGAAGAGCCAGATCTTCTCCACAGCAGCAGACAACCAGACTGCTGTAGATATCAATGTTGTACAGGGTGAGCGTCAGTTCGCAAGAGATAACAAATCTCTTGGCCAGTTCCGTCTGGACGGAATCCCGCCAGCACGTCGTGGTGTTCCGCAGATCGAGGTTACTTTTGATATTGATGCCAACGGTATTGTAAATGTTTCGGCAAAAGATCTTGGAACAGGAAAAGAGCAGCACATTACTATTACAGCAGGCTCCAACATGTCTGATTCCGAAATTGACAAGGCTGTAAAAGAAGCAGCAGAGTTTGAGGCTCAGGACAAGAAACGTAAAGAGGCAATTGATACAAGAAATAATGCAGATTCCATGGTATTCCAGGTTGAGAATGCCCTGAAAGAAGCAGGCGATAAAATTGATGCAAATGACAAAGCAGCAGTTGAGACAGACCTCAACGCACTGAAAGATCTTCTTGCACAGACTGCAAATGCTGAGATGACAGACGCACAGGTAGCTGATATCAAGGCTGCACAGGAAAAAATGATGGAAAGCGCTCAGAAGCTGTTTGCAAAAATGTATGAGCAGACACAGCAGGGCGGAGGCCAGGCAGGCCCGGACATGGGCAACATGGGCGGCGGAGCTTCCCAGGGCGGAAACGAAGCCGGATATGGCGATGATGTAGTAGACGCAGACTATAAAGAAGTCTGATAGAAAGCACAGGAAAGAGAAACGATGGCTGATAAAAGAGATTACTATGAAGTCCTGGGCGTTGCAAAAAATGCCAGTGACGCGGAACTGAAAAGAGCATATCGAAAGTTAGCCAAAAAGTATCACCCGGATGTAAATCCGGGTGATAAAGAAGCAGAGGCGAAATTTAAAGAGGCTACGGAAGCATATGGCATTTTAAGCGATCCGGACAAAAGAAAACAGTACGACCAGTTCGGTCATGCAGCTTTTGAAAATGGCGGCGGCGGTGCCGGAGGATTCGGCGGATTTGATTTTAACGGCGCTGATATGGGCGATATTTTCGGTGATATTTTCGGTGACCTGTTTGGCGGCGGAAGCAGAAGACGTGCAAACAATGGACCGATGAGAGGCGCAAACCTTCGTGCAAGAGTGAATATCACTTTTGAGGAAGCGGTATTTGGCTGTGAAAAAGAGCTGGAAATCGTTCTGAAGGATGAATGTACGGATTGTCACGGAACAGGAGCAAAACCCGGAACTCAGCCTGTAACCTGTCCGAAATGTAATGGAGAAGGACAGATTGTATATACTCAGCAGTCCATGTTCGGTATGGTGCGTAATGTCCAGACCTGTCCGGAATGCGGCGGTACAGGAAAAGTAATCAAAGAAAAATGTACTTCCTGCCGTGGAGCCGGATATACATCTTCCAGAAAGAAGATTCAGGTATCCATTCCTGCTGGTATTGACAATGGACAGAGCATCCGTATTCGTGAAAAAGGAGAACCGGGCACAAACGGCGGCCCAAGAGGCGACCTTCTTGTGGAGGTAAATATTGCCCGCCATCCTATTTTCCAGAGACAGGATATGAATATTTTCTCTTCTGCGCCTATTACCTATGCGCAGGCTGCTCTTGGCGGAGAGGTTCATATCAATACAGTGGATGGAGACGTTGTTTATGATGTGAAGCCGGGAACTCAGACTGATACCCGCATCCGTCTGAAAGGCAAGGGTGTTCCTTCTCTGAGAAACAAGAATGTTCGTGGAGATCATTATGTGACTCTGGTTGTTCAGGTTCCTACAAACCTGAATGAAGAGGCAAAGGAAGCTCTCCGCAAGTTTGACGAGGCCTGTGGAAACAGACCGTCAGAGACAAACAGCGAAGGCACAGAGAAACATGAAAAGAAGAAAAAAAGCTTTATGGATAAGCTGAAAGAGACTTTTGAAGATTAATAAATCTTTTAAAGAAAAGAGGGAAACCTCTTTTCTTTTTTTGTTCTTTCGTGTATGATAAAGTGCGAGGTATTATAAGTATAACAAAGTATCAGCCGGAAGCCCGGCAGATCATAGAAACATATATTTTATGATAAAACAGGAGATTTGTTATGAAGTGGAAAAAGTTTAAAATAAAAACCAGAACCGAGGCAGAGGATATCATTATCAGCACTTTATATGATATTGGCCTGGAAGGTGCGCAGATTGAGGATAATGTACCTCTTACTGCGCTGGAAAAGGAGCAGATGTTTGTGGATATCCTTCCTCAGATGCAGGAGGATGACGGAACTGCATATCTGAGCTTTTTTGTGGAGGAAGCAGAGGACGGAAAACTTCTGAAAAACGGCCAGGAGACAGATGCAGAATCCATTCTGAAAGAAGTAAAAGAAGAGCTGGAAGCTTTAAGAGCTTTTCTGGATATCGGAGAGGGCAGCATTGAGGTTGACGAGACAGAGGATATTGACTGGATCAACAACTGGAAACAGTATTTTAAACAGTTTTATGTGGATGATATTCTGATCGTTCCCTCCTGGGAGGAAGTAAAGGCAGAGGATCAGGATAAAATGATCCTTCACATTGACCCGGGAACAGCCTTTGGAACCGGTATGCATGAGACTACTCAGCTTGTGATCCGCCAGCTGAAAAAATATGTGAAAGAGGGCTGCGAGCTCCTTGATGTGGGAACAGGAAGCGGTATTCTTGGAATTACTGCTCTGAAGCTTGGCGCAGGCCATGTAGTGGGAACAGATCTTGACCCCTGCGCAGTTCCTGCAGTCCAGGAAAACAAAGAAGCAAACCAGATTCCGGATAAAGCTTTTGATATGATGATCGGAAACATCATTGATGACAAAGAGGTTCAGGATCAGGTGGGCTATGAGAAATATGATATTGTAGCGGCAAACATCCTTGCAGACGTTCTTGTGCCTCTTACTCCTGTGATCGTTCATCAGATGAAAAAAGGCGCTTACTATATCACTTCCGGCATTCTGGATGTAAAAGAGAGCGTTGTGACAGAAGCTGTGAAAAATGCAGGCCTGACTCTTGTAGAGGTTACAAAGCAGGGCGAGTGGGTGTCTGTGACAGCCAGAAAGGACTGATCCATGCAGAGATTTTTTGTGGAGCCGTCCCAGATTGATGAGGGAGCTCATCAGATCCACATTACAGGAAGTGATGTGAAGCATATTGTAAATGTGCTGCGGATGAAAACCGGGGAAGAGCTCTGGATCAGTGACGGAGACAAAAAAGAATACCACTGTACCATTGAAGCCATTGATGCAGAAGAGGTCTGCCTTCATATTCTTTATTCTCAGGAGCCGGACTATGAGCTTCCAAATAAGATTTATCTGTTTCAGGGTATTCCAAAGGCAGATAAGATGGAGCTGATCATCCAGAAGGCAGTGGAGCTGGGAGCCTGTCAGGTGATCCCGGTAGAAACCAAACGCTGCGTAGTCCGTCTTAACGGCAAAAAGGCTGCAAAAAAGGTGGAACGGTGGCAGCAGATCGCAGAGAGCGCGGCCAAGCAGTCCAAGCGTATGCTGATCCCTTCGGTTCATCCGGTGATGACCTTTAAGGATGCTCTTGCCTGGGCAAAGGAGCTGGATATCCGGCTGATCCCCTATGAGCTTGCGCAGGGAATGGCTGAGACAAAAGCCCTTTTGTCTGAAATCCGTCCCGGACAGTCCATTGGTATTTTTATCGGTCCGGAGGGAGGATTTGAGGAAAAAGAAATCGAAGCGGCTATTGACGCGGGAGTTTCTCCCATTACTCTGGGAAAAAGGATTTTGAGAACAGAGACAGCCGGACTTGCGATCCTGTCCGTGCTGATGTTTCAGCTGGAACAGTAAAACAGAATGCAGAGTCCGGCAGGAAGCTGCAGTAAAACAAAGGGAGTTTATCATGGAAGTTTATTTTGATAATTCCGCAACCACCAGATGCTACGATTCGGTAAAGGATATTGTGGTAAAAGCAATGACAGAGGATTTTGGAAATCCCTCCGCCATGCATCTGAAGGGTGTGGAAGCAGAAAAATATATTAAGAGTTCCGCAGAAAGCCTTGCCCGTCTTCTGAAGGTTCAGGAAAAGGAAATCCTGTTTACCTCAGGGGGAACTGAGTCGGATAATCTGGCTCTGATCGGAGCGGCTTTTGCAAATAAAAGAAGCGGAAACCATATTATCACCACCTCAGTGGAGCATCCGGCAGTAAGCCAGCCGGCGCTTTTTCTGCAGGAACAGGGCTTTGAGGTGACCTATCTTCCGGTGGACAGCCGGGGCGTGGTAAAAATGGATGCTCTGAAAGCCGTACTCAGAGAAGATACCATTCTGGTGTCTGTAATGTATGTAAATAATGAAGTGGGCGCTGTGATGCCGGTGGAGGAGATCGCAGCCCTTGTCCACGAAAAAAGTCCCAGGGCTCTGTTTCATGTGGATGCCATCCAGGCCTTTGGAAAATACAGGATCTACCCAAAAAAAATGGGAATCGATCTTCTTTCTGTCAGCGGTCATAAGATTCACGGACCAAAGGGCGTGGGATTTCTTTATATTAATGAAAAAGCAAAGATCCAGCCACAGATCCTTGGCGGAGGACAGCAGGGAGGAATGCGTTCCGGAACAGACAATGTACCGGGAATTGCGGGACTTGGCACTGCAGCTGTGGAAATCTATAAAAATCTTGAAGAGAATGTGGAAAACATGTACCGACTCAAGGAGCACATTGCGCAGGGACTTGAAAAGATCGGGGATATCCGTATGAACGGAATGGAGCTGAGAGAAGGCGCGCCTCAGATTTTAAGCATCAGCGTTATGGGAGTGCGAAGCGAAGTACTTCTTCACTCTCTGGAGGAAAGAGGCATTTATGTTTCTGCAGGAAGCGCCTGCTCCAGCCACAAACGCAAGCCCAGCGCCACGCTGGCAGCAATGGGTATGTCAAAAGACCAGATCGAAAGCACTGTGCGCTTAAGCTTTTGTGAGGAAAACACCATAGAAGAGGCAGATTACTTCCTTCAGGTTATGGGGGAACTGGTTCCCATGCTGAGAAGATATTCAAGAAGGTAAAAGATACAAAAAGGAGAACATTTATGATATTTCATGCATTTCTGATTAAGTATGCGGAAATCGCCATTAAAGGCAAAAACAGGTATCTTTTTGAGGATGCTCTGGTAAAACAGATGCGTCTTGCTCTGGAACCTGTGGAAGGAGATTTCCGTGTGATCAAGGAGCAGGGCCGTGTTTATGTGCTCTGCCCGGAGGAATATGATTTTGACGAGGCAGTAGAAGCGCTGCAGAGAGTTTTTGGTATTGTGGGAATCAGTCCGGTTGTGATCTATGAGGATCAGGGCTTTGAACAGATGGGAAAAGATGTTGTAAGCTATATGAAAGCAAGATATCCGGAATTTTCCGGAACCTTTAAGGTTTATACAAGAAGAGCAAGAAAATCCTATCCCATCAATTCTATGGAAGTCAGCGCAAGCCTTGGCGGTCTGATCCTGGACGCTTTTCCGGAGGCTTCTGTGGATGTCCATAATCCTCAGCTTACACTTTCTGTGGAGATCAGAGAAAAGATTTACGTTTATTCAGAGACTATTCCGGGACCGGGCGGAATGCCGGTTGGAACAAACGGAAAGGCAATGCTGCTTCTTTCCGGCGGAATTGACAGTCCGGTTGCCGGTTATATGATCGCCAAGAGAGGCGTAAAAATTGACGCGGTTTATTTCCATGCGCCGCCTTACACCAGTGAGAGAGCAAAGCAGAAGGTTGTAGATCTGGCAAAGCTTGTTGCCCGCTACAGCGGACCTATCCGTCTTCATGTGGTAAACTTTACGGATATCCAGCTTTATATTTACGACCAGTGCCCTCATGAAGAGCTTACAATTATCATGCGCCGGTATATGATGCGTATTGCAGAGCATTTTGCAAAGAAATGCGGCTGCCTTGGTCTGATCACAGGAGAGAGTATCGGACAGGTGGCAAGCCAGACCTTACAGAGTCTTGCGGCAACCAATGAGGTGTGCACCCTTCCTGTGTACCGTCCGGTGATCGGATTTGACAAGCAGGAGATCGTGGAGATTTCCAGAAAGATCGATACCTTTGAGACTTCTATCCAGCCCTTTGAGGACTGCTGTACGATTTTTGTGGCAAAACATCCGGTAACCAAGCCGAATCTGAATGTGATCCACAGATCTGAAACAAAGCTGGAAGAAAAAATTGATCAGCTTATGGAAGAGGCTCTTTCTACTGTAGAAGTGATCGAGATTAACTGACAGAATTGTCAGAAATCAGAAACAGGCAAAAAATATCCGGCGGACATTTGGAATGCTTCCCGAATGTACCGCCGGAATAAATGCCGTATGGAATGTGTGACGAAGCTTAGCCGCCTGCACAGGGTCAGTGATATTAATTACTCGATCACATATGCCTGAACAACTGCAAGGATAGCATCCAGAGCTGCGCCTTCTGCATGGATATTCAGGTTGATCGGCTTGGAAAGATCCAGGCTGAAGATTCCCATGATAGATTTTGCGTCAATAACATATCTTCCGGATACAAGATCAAAATCACAGTCAAATTTACTGATTTCATTTACAAATGCTTTCACTTTATCGATGGAGTTCAGTGAGATTTTTAATGTTTTCATTACGATATAACCTCCCTAAAAATTATTGTATTTACAGCTTTTATCTTATACGTCCACTGATAAAAAGTCAAGGGAAAAGCTGTTAAATTTCCATGAAATAACAGGAACCGAGTTACTGTTCACGACTTTTACAGTAACCTGGCCAAAATGCATTCCAGATCACCTCTGGTGAAGGCATTTTGCCATGTACATCCCGGGATTTTGGCATATATGCCAGAGCACCTTACGGAAAAATAACCTGTGAACAGTAACAGAATCAATTTATATCAGTAGAAAAGGAATGAATATAAATATGAGTAAAAAAGTTGCGCTTCATAATCTGGGCTGCAAGGTAAACGCTTATGAGGTAGAGGCAATGCAGCAGCTTCTGGAACAGGCCGGATATGAAATTGTCCCTTTTCAGGAAGGGGCGGATGTGTATCTGATCAATACCTGTACGGTTACTAACATTGCGGACCGGAAATCAAGACAGATGCTCCATAAGGCAAAAAAAATGAATCCGGAAGCCATTGTTGTTGCCACCGGCTGTTATGCACAGACAGACACAGAAAAACTAAAGGCAGATACATCTGTAGACCTGATCCTTGGCAATAATCAGAAAAACAGGATTGTTGAGGTCCTTGCTGAATATGAGAAAGAACACGCAAAAAAAGCCTGCGTGATCGAGATAAATAAAACAAAAGAATATGAGGAGCTTTCCATTGACCATACGGCAGAACATGTAAGAGCCTATATTAAGGTCCAGGACGGATGTAATCAGTTTTGTACTTACTGCATTATTCCCTATGCAAGAGGCAGGGTGCGCAGCAGGAAAATACAGGAGATCCTGGAGGAAGTAAAGACTCTTGCGGCAAAGGGCTATAGGGAAGTGGTTCTTACAGGCATTCACCTGAGTTCTTACGGCATTGACTTTAAGGAGGCGGAAGAAAGACAGACCCTTCTTTCGCTGATTCAGGCTGTACACAGCGTAGAAGGCATTGAAAGGATCCGCCTGGGATCGCTGGAGCCAAGGATCATTACCCGGGAATTTATGGAAGGTATTTCCGGTCTTTCCAAGGTGTGCCCTCACTTCCATCTTTCTTTGCAGAGCGGATGTCAGAAGACTCTGGAAAATATGAATCGAAGATATACGGCAGAGGAATATGCGCAGAAATGCAGCCTGATCCGGGAGTATTATCCTGCCCCTGCTTTAACTACAGACGTGATTGTGGGATTTCCAATGGAGAGTGAAGCAGATTTTGAGGAATCCTTTGAATTTGTAAAAAACATTCATTTTTATGAGACACATATTTTCAAATATTCCAGACGTCAGGGAACAAAAGCGGCTGCAATGGAAGGGCAGATCACAGAGGCTGTCAAAGCCGCCAGAAGTGAAAAAATGTTGGAGCTGAACAGGCAGCGCTCCCTTGAATATGAAGAGTCCATGATCGGAAAGAACCTGGAGATCCTTCTGGAAGAGGAAGTGGAGCTTCAGGGGAAAGCATATTATCTGGGACACAGCCGGGAATATGTGAAGGTAGCTGTGGAGAAAACAGAAAGTCTGAAGGTCAATGATCTTCTGACTGTAAAAATCACGGGATTTACAGAGGAGCACATCCTGGGCGGCGAGCTGGTATAGTTGCCCTGGAGTGAACGATGGCCCCGTACAAAACTCTCCTTGTATTTTGCGGTGAATTATATTAAAATAGAAAAGAAATAATAGTAAGGACGTGAGAGAAAATGACAGAAAACAATTTAGGAAATACACAGTATTTCAGGACAAAGCCGGATCAGGAGCTGGAAGTGAAAGAGGTTCTGGATCTGGTGTATAACGCAATGGACGAAAAGGGATATAATCCGGTAAATCAGATCGTTGGTTATATCATGTCCGGTGATCCTACCTATATTACCAGTCATAAAGGCGCAAGAAGCATGATCATGAAGGTTGAGCGGGATGAACTGGTAGAGGAGCTTCTGAACGAGTATATTAAGAACCGCTCCTGGGAAAGCTGATATGCGTATACTTGGACTGGATTACGGGTCAAAGACCGTAGGAGTGGCAGTCAGTGATCCCCTGGGACTGACTGCCCAGAAAGTAGAAACCATATGGAGAAAGCAGGAAAACAAGCTTCGCAGAACACTTGCGCGTATTGAAGAGCTGGCAGCTGAGTATGGTGTGGAAAAAATTGTTGTGGGACTTCCGAAGAATATGAATAATACACTTGGAGAGCGGGCAGAAAAATCTCTGGAATTTAAAGAAATGCTGGAGAAAAGAACGGGACTGCCTGTGGAAATGTGGGATGAACGTCTGACAACAATGGAGGCGAACCGCGTTCTCATGGAGGGCGGAGTGCGCCGTGAAGACAGAAAGGAACATCTGGATTCCCTTGCAGCAGTACTGATCCTGCAGGGATATCTGGACTGTTCTGCAAACAGATAAGGACAGCAATATGGAAAAAATAAAATTTCAGACCCCGGACGGGACAACAGAAGAGTTTTATGTAGAGGAACAGACAATGATCGGAGGCAGATCCTATCTTCTGGTATCAGATTCTCTGGATGATGAGGCGTCTGCATATATTCTGAAAGACTGTTCTTCCCAGGACAGCCCGGAAGCCTGCTATGAAATGGTAGAAGAGGAAGAAGAACTGCAGGCGGTTTATAAAGTTTTTGAGCAGATGCTGGATGATGTGGATCTGGAAATGTAAGGTTTTCGGACAGGACGGACAGGAAATTCAGGTACTGTGTTTTAAAACTCATGAAAATGAAACGAAAATAAGCGAAATTTAACGGATGATGAAGGAATGTCACTGGCATTCCTGAGTTGTCGTGCGGAAATTTGCACATGAAAATGGAGGTGCATTATTTGAACAGTGATAATAATACAAAAAAAGAAACAGATGAAAGTCAGAAAAGAAACGGCAGTTATGGAAGAAATGCCGGTTATAATACAAGAAAACAGGTAAACAGATCAAAAAATAATAAATACAGGCCTCAGGCAAAACAGAACAGCAGATATCAGGAAAAATCTGCGGAAAGATATCCCGAAAAGAATCAGGACAGGCAGCAGAAGCCTGTATTAAAAAATTCTTCCAGAAATTCCATGAATAAAAATACAGGAAGAAACTTTCAGAAACAGGGACGCAGAGGACGGAGAAGCAGCGAGCGCCTGAAGATCATTCCTCTTGGCGGACTGGAACAGATTGGAATGAATATTACAGCTTTCGAGTACGGAGACAGTATAGTAGTAGTAGACTGTGGTCTGTCTTTCCCGGAAGATGATATGCTGGGAATTGATCTTGTGATCCCGGATGTAACTTATCTGAAGGACAATATCTCAAAGGTAAAGGGATTTGTGATCACCCACGGACATGAGGACCATATTGGAGCTCTTCCCTATGTATTAAAGGACGTAAACGTCCCTATTTATTCTACGAAGCTGACACTTGGACTGATCACCAATAAGCTGAAAGAACATAATCTTGTCCGTTCCACAAAGCTGAAGGAAGTGAAGCATGGACAGGTGATCAACCTGGGTGATTTTTCTATTGAGTTTATTAAGACAAATCACAGCATTCAGGATGCTTCCGCACTGGCGATTTATTCACCGGCAGGAATCGTTGTCCATACAGGCGACTTTAAGGTGGATTATACGCCGGTATTCGGCGATGCCATTGATCTTCAGCGTTTTGCGGAAATCGGAAGAAAAGGCGTGCTTGCTCTGATGTGCGACAGTACAAATGCAGAACGTCCGGGCTTTACCATGTCCGAGCGTACTGTGGGCAAAGTTTTTGACAACCTGTTTAATGAATTTCATTCCAGCAGGATCATTATTGCAACCTTTGCCTCAAACGTAGACCGTGTTCAGCAGATTATCAATACTGCGTACCGCTTTGGCAGAAAGGTGGCGGTAGAAGGCCGCAGCATGGTCAATGTTATTTCAACAGCTTCAGAGCTGGGATATCTGAGAATTCCGGAAAATACTCTGATCGAGATCGATCAGGTAAAGGATTACCCGGATGACAAGGTGGTTCTGATCACAACAGGAAGTCAGGGAGAATCCATGGCTGCCCTGTCAAGAATGGCTGCTAATATTCACAAAAAGATAACCATTAAGCCAAACGATACTATTATTTTCAGTTCAAATCCGATTCCGGGAAATGAAAAAGCAGTTTCCAAAGTGATCAACGAGCTGTATATGAAGGGCGCAAAAGTTATTTTCCAGGATGCTCATGTATCGGGACATGCCTGCCAGGAAGAGATTAAACTGATCTATTCCCTGGTCCGTCCGAAATACGCGATTCCGATTCATGGAGAATACCGTCATCTGACTGCTCAGAAACATATTGCCGAGGAGCTTGGAATCCCAAAAGAAAACATTTTTATTCTTGCATCGGGAAATGTTCTGGAAGTGGATGAGAACAGCGCCCAGATCACAGGAAACGTTCAGACAGGAGCGATCCTGGTAGACGGACTTGGAGTTGGCGATGTGGGAAATATTGTGCTCAGAGACCGTCAGCATCTGGCTGAGGACGGAATTATGATCGTGGTTATGACCCTGGAACGTCACAGCAATGTGGTTCTTGCGGGACCGGATATTGTTTCCAGAGGCTTTGTGTATGTCCGTGAATCAGAAGACCTGATGGGACATGCCAGGGAGGTAGTGGAGCAGGCTCTGGATTCCTGCATGGACAGAAATATTACAGACTGGGGAAAGATCAAGCTTGTTGTCAAGGATGCGGTAGGCGACTATCTGTGGAAGCGCACAAAGAGAAGACCGATGATCCTTCCGATCATCATGGAAGCATAAACTGGACTGGATAACAGAATGGAATGGAAATGGATGATATTCCGCTGCTCTGAAACGGGCGGACAGTAAGGAGGATAACATGGGAGACACAAGAGACCGGGTAGGAAATGCGGGAGTGATCGTTGCAGGCGGCGCTTTTAAAATTGCGCTTTATGTCTGTATTGTTGTTCTGATCATCTGGCTGGGAAGACTGTCTTATCAATTCGGACATGATATTTTTGACCAGCAGCCCATGAGTCCTGGAGAAGGACAGGAGATCACTGTGGTAGTCAAAGAGGATGATTCTGTGTATGACATTGCAAAGACTCTGGAAAGCAAAGGGCTGGTGGAGGATGCAAAGGTGTTCTGGATTCAGGAAAAGCTGTCCAACTATAAAGGACAGATGAAACCGGGAACTTATCTTCTGAGTACTGCCTATGAACCTTCCAGGCTTCTTGCAATCATGGCAGGGGATGCTGAGCAGGAGGGCGCAGACTCGTGATCGTAGAAGAGAGAATGAGAACCTACATCAATTCTCTGGATATGGGAAATACAGATTTTCTGGAAAGTCTGGAAAAGGAGGCTCTGTCATCCGGAGTTCCCATTATCCGGAGAGAGATGCAGAGCTTTATAAAGGTGCTTCTGGCTGTAAAAAAGCCGGAGCGTATTCTGGAGGTGGGGACAGCCGTAGGCTTCTCCACACTTCTTATGTGTGAATATGGACCTGAGAAGCTTCAGGTAACAACAATTGAGAACTATGAAAAAAGGATTCCCATTGCCAGAGAAAATTTTGCGAAAGCAGGACGGAGCCATCAGATCACTCTTCTGGAGGGAGAAGCAGGACAGATCCTCCGGGAGCTGGAACCTGGTTTTGACCTGATTTTTATGGATGCGGCAAAAGGGCAGTATATTCACTGGCTGGAGGATGCCGTGCGTCTTTTGAATCCGGAGGGAATCCTTCTTTCGGATAATGTTCTTCAGGAGGGCGAGTTGATTGAATCGCGCTATCTGGTAGAGCGGAGAAACAGAACCATTTATAAGAGAATGCGGGATTATCTTTATGCTCTGAAACATGATGAAAGGCTTCTGACAAGCATTCTTCCTCTGGGAGACGGAGCCGCCCTCAGTATCAGGCAGCCGTTTGGACAGGAAACGTCCCGCAGTAAGGAGACAATATGAGAAAAATAGAATTACTGGTACCTGCCAGCAGTCTGGAAGTCCTGAAAATTGCAGTAGTATTTGGGGCAGATGCTGTGTATATCGGCGGAGAAGCTTTTGGTCTTCGGGCAAAAGCAAAAAACTTTTCCGGAGAAGATATGGCAGAGGGGATTGCTTTTGCTCACGAGCACGGCGTAAAGGTTTATGTGACTGTAAATATTCTTGCTCATAATGACGACCTTCCAGGCGTTCGGGAGTACCTTCAGGAGCTGAAGGGGCTGAAACCGGATGCGCTGATCATTGCAGATCCGGGAATTTTTACTTATGCGAAGGAAATTTGTCCGGAAATTGAATGTCACATCAGTACCCAGGCAAACAACACCAATTATGAAACCTACCGGTTCTGGTACCGGCTGGGAGCAAAACGTGTGGTAACTGCCAGAGAACTGTCTCTGGAAGAAATCAGAGAAATCAGAGAGCATATTCCCGAGGATATGGAAATTGAAACCTTTATTCACGGGGCAATGTGTATTTCCTATTCAGGCCGTTGTCTTCTCAGCAATTATCTGGTGGGAAGAGATGCCAACAGAGGCGCCTGCACCCATCCGTGCCGGTGGAAATATTCTATTGTGGAAGAGAAAAGACCGGGAGAATATATGCCGGTTTTTGAAAATGAAAGAGGCACATATATTTTTAACTCCAAAGACCTGTGCATGATCGAGCATATGGATGATGTTCTTACAAGCGGAATTGACAGCCTGAAGATTGAAGGCCGTATGAAAACCGCTCTTTACGTGGCAACTGTTGCCAGAACCTACAGGAAAGCCATTGACGATTATATGGAATCTCCGGAAAAATACCAGGCGAATATGGAATGGTATAAGGAGCAGATCTCAAACTGTACGTACCGTCAGTTTACTACCGGATTTTTCTATGGAAAACCGGATGAGAATACACAGATCTATGATAACAACACCTATGTAAAGGAATATACTTATCTGGGATATGCTGAAGAGGTTGACGAAAAGGGTCTGGTCCACATTACTCAGAGAAATAAGTTCAGCGTAGGAGAAACCATTGAGATCATGAAGCCGGACGGAAGAAACCTGACGGTTACAGTTCAGGGGATTTATGACGAGACAGGAGCTTCCGTGGAAAGCGCGCCCCATCCTCAGCAGAAGCTTGCGGTAGATCTGGGGGCAGAAGTAGAAAAATATGATCTTCTCCGAAGGGCGGAGGCATAAAGCCCTGTCATGGAATAAAAGATATTCCGGAGCTTTATAAGCTTTGAAAATACACCCGAAGAGGAGACGCATAAAATATCAGCAATAAAAAATACAGGAACAGCCAAAGCCAGGCGGCTCCTGTATTTTTTTGTACTGTGGCAGTTCGCTTTTACCGGTGAGAAAACAGAAAAGTATCTTCTGCTGTATACATATTCAACAGTGATTTTTCGGTTGTTCATCAAAAAGACAGCGGAGTTTTTTCAGAGCGTTTTTTTCAATGCGGGAAACGTAGGAGCGACTGATGGAAAGCTTCCGGGCAATTGTTTTCTGAGTTTCCTCAGAAGCTCCGAACAGACCGTACCGGAGACAGATGACCTGGTATTCCCTGGGCGTTAAAGCAGTTTTCAGGGAACTGACAAGATGGCGGATATCCTGTTGCGTGGCATATTGTTCCACAATATCTACAGGAGGGCTTTCAATGATATCCAGAAGGCTGATCTCATTTCCTTCCCTGTCTGTTCCGATTGGATCATACAGGGAGACTTCACGGGAGCGTTTTTTTCTGGAACGGAGCATCATCAGAAGCTCATTATCAATGCAGCGCGCCGCATAGGTGGAAAGGCGCGTGGATTTTTCCGCATCAAAGGTGCTGATCGCTTTGATCAGACCGATAGTTCCGATGGAGATCAGGTCTTCAGGATCTTCACCGGAACCCTGATATTTTTTTACTATGTGGGCGACCAGGCGGAGGTTATGCTCAATCAGGATATTTTTTGCTGCCAAATCACCCTCCCGGTAACGCTGAAGATATAATTTTTCCTCGCCTGATGTCAAAGGTTTTAAAAAGGTCTTCAAGTCTTCACCTCAAAGGGGATTTACTTACAGCTTATGCCCGGGACAGGCTTTCCGTGCTTTTCCAACAAAAAGAAACAGGGGATAAAACGTAAAATGTATAAATGATCGGAGAATCCGGGAATCTTACATAAATGTTTATATAAATGTTTACACAAATGATACGGGATTTATAGGAAGGATAGCATAAAATGCCAAAATATATAGTAAATATGCATAAAAATAGTGGGTTAAATTCTGCGAAATTCACGAAAACACAAAACAAAATAAACAAAACATAAAAATACTATTGAAATATTTATCTAATCGTTTAAAATATAAACATCGACAGGGGAAGTAAATTCCCATAATGCTGTTGGAGGAACAGCATGGAAATCATAATGTTATCAGGAGGGTAAAAAAATGAGAAAAAGATTACTGAGTGTATTACTGGGAGCAGCGATGACAGTTACGGCGATGGGCGGAGTTACAGTAATGGCGGCCGAAAATGAAGAACCGCTTCCGGGCGGCGGCTCCAATATTATTTATGTGATCACACCATCTGTATCCAATCCGGCATTTAAAACAGAGGCTGACGTGGCTACAAAAACAGCGGAAGAGCTTGGATATGAAGTGAAAGCAGCATCCCATGACGACGATCCTACAAAACAGACAGAGCTTTTTGACAGCGCTATTGCTGACAAAGCAGCAGCGATCATCTGCGATAATGCAGGTGCGGACGCTACCATTGAAGCTGTTAAAAAGGCAAAAGACGCGGGAATCCCCACCTTCCTTATTGACCGTGAGATCAACGAAGACGGCGTAGCGATTTCCCAGATCGTAGCAAATAACTACCAGGGAGCAAAAGCCATTGCGGAAGTGTGGGTGGAAGCAATGGGAGAAGAAGGAAAATATGCAGAGCTTCTTGGAAAAGAATCTGATACAAACGCAGGTGTTCGTTCCTCTGCATTCCATGAAGTGATCGATCAGTATCCTGATCTGGAAATGGTTGCACAGCAGACTGCAAACTGGGAAAAGACAGAAGCCTTTGACAAGACAGAAGCAATTCTCCAGGCAAATCCTGATCTTGATGGAATTATCTGCGGAAACGATACTATGCTGGAAGGCGCAGTTGCAGCATGTGAAGCTGCAGGCAAAAACATTCCAATCATCGGTGTTGACGGATCTGACGAGGCGGCAGCTCTTATTAAAGACGGAAAAGCTACCGGTACAGCGCTTCAGCAGTTTGCTCTGATGGCTGAAATGGCAGTAGAGCAGGCAGACGCTTACCTGAAAGACGGAACAACAGGTCTTGATGAAAAACAGCTTGTTGACTGTATTGCGATCACAGCAGACAACGTAGATAATCTGAAAACATTTGTTTATACAGAAGGCGGAGCCGAGGCAGCAGAGGATACAGCAGAAGCCGAGACAGAAGATGCCGGTGCAGAAGAAACAACAGAGGGAGCTGCTGAATAAGCCGCTGTTCTAAACGTAAATTCAGTATGACGGGGGCGTTGCAAAACCAGCGGGTATGTGATTTTGCAGCCCCCCATTTTCGGTAAAGAAACAGTCAAAGGAGAGCAGTTATGAGAAAACGTATGTTAGCGGCAGGGCTTGTGGCGGTAATGATGACAACTTGTATGACCGGATGTGTAAAGGTGGTAAAAATCGGTCAGGAAGCAGAGCTTACAGGGGAACAGGAATTTAATGCAGTAGATAATGTGGCGGCAATCTGGGAATCAGAAGCGCTGCCGGAACTTCAGGAGAAAGCAGTGGAGCTTTCAGAGTTTCTGACAGAAGCGAACGGAGATCTGAAATCTCTTGTTGATAAATATGGAAAATATTCTATGGGAACCAGCGGCGAGATCAATTATGTTGTAAAAGGAACAGGTACGGTTGAGGAAGTAAATCAGGAGAAAAAAGCTGGATATATGACAGTAAAGCTTGACGGCTACGATGGTCCGGAGGAAATCTCCATTCAGATCGGTTCTGTATATAAGGGGTCATCTGTCCGTGATTCTCTGGATGTGATTAAATTCGGTGATTATACAAATCAGCAGGACTGGGCGGCAGTTTCCCAGAGTATCAATGAAATGATTGACGAAGAAATCGTGAAAAAAGCGGATCCGGCATCTCTGAAAGGCAAAACCATTTCATTTACAGGATGCTTTACTGCAAATGACAATACAAAGGTACTGATTACACCCATAGAACTGGAAGCAAAATAGGAGGGTCAGATATGGCTTATAAATGTCCGGAGCATGTGTTTTTGCATGCGGATCATATCAGTAAAATTTATCCCGGTACAAAAGCGCTGGATGACGTATCCTTTGACCTTCTCAAAGGCAAGGTGAATGTTCTGATCGGTGAAAATGGCGCCGGAAAATCCACACTGATGAAAATGATAGCAGGTATCGAGCACCCCAGTGAAGGAACGCTTTATATTGGTGATCAGGAGGTTGCGTTTAAAGATACTACAGATGCCAGAAAACATGGGATCGGTATTATTCATCAGGAATTAAGTCTGTTTCCCAATCTGAATGTGTATCAGAATATTTTTATGGCAAGGGAGCAGACAGTAGGAAAAATCAGACTTGATAACAAAACTCATATAGAAAAGACGAAAAATATTCTGAAAAGACTGGAACATGAAATTGATCCGGAGACCCTTGTGGGAGAACTGAGGGTAGGTCAGCAGCAGATGATTGAAATTGCAAGAAATCTTGTGGCTGATGATCTGAAGGTCCTGATCATGGACGAGCCCACCTCCTCTCTCAGCCAGCAGGAGGTACAGGTTCTTTTTAAGATCATGAGGGAACTGACGGCTCAGGGGATTTCTATTGTTTACATATCTCACCGTCTGGAAGAGATCATGCAGATTGGCGACCATGTGACTATTCTCCGGGATGGAAAATATGTTTCAGATGCAGATGTAAAGGATATTGATGTTCCGTGGATCGTCCATGAGATGACAGGAGGAGCAAAGGCATATCCGAAACGTGAAACAAAAGTGGACTGGTCAAAAGTGGAAAAGGTTCTTGAGGTAAAAAATCTGTGCCTGCCAAAGGCCGGAGGCGGCTATCTGGTGGATCATGTGAGTTTTGACCTGAAAAAAGGTGAGATCCTTGGAATTTACGGACTGATGGGAGCCGGAAGAAGCGAGGTTTTTGAATGTCTGATGGGACTTCATCCGGAACATACAGGAGAGGTATACCTGGAAGGAGAAAAGCTGAACATCAAATCCATTTCAGGACAGATAGACAAAGGCTTTGCCCTTATACCTGAAGACCGTCAGGCTCAGGGACTTGTGCAGACAATGGACATTGAAAAAAACTGTTCTCTGTCTGCAATGAAGACGTACAAAAAAGCAGGGGTATTCCTTGATTCATCCAAAGAAGGGCAGAAAGTGGATGAACAGATCAAGGATATCCATATTAAAGTGGCTGACAAACATCTTCCGATTCTTTCTCTTTCAGGAGGAAATCAGCAGAAGGTTGTTATCGGAAAAGGCATCCTGACAGAACCAAAGATTCTTCTCATGGATGAACCAAGCCGTGGAATTGATATCGGAGCCAAAACAGAGGTGTTTGATATCATCAATCAGTATGCGAAGAGGGGACTTTCCATTATTGTTGTTTCCTCGGAGCTTCAGGAGATCGTTTCCATTGCGGACCGTGTTCTGGTTCTTTCAAACGGACTGAAAACAGGTGAGTTCAGCGGAGACGAGATCAAAGAAGATACCCTGGTACTGGCGTCCTATAAGGGACATCATGTACAGAATCATGAAAAGGAGAATTAGGATATGGCAGCAGATAAAAAAACATCAAATAATGCGTTAATGATGACCCTTTTAAAGGGAAGGACTTTCATCGTTCTGATCGTGTTGCTGATTTTTTTTAGCATTACAGCAAATAATTTCCTGACAGTAGGTTCTCTTCTGACAGTGGCAAAGCATGTGGCCCTTTACGGAATCCTTGCTATTGGTATGACCTATGTAATCATCACTGGCGGAATTGACCTGTCCGTAGGTTCTGTGGCCGGTCTGGCAGGAATGATCGCCGGCGGGCTGATCCAGGAAGGTCTTACTCTGAAATTTGCAGGCGTGACTGTGTATTTCAGCGTACCTCTTGTAGTTCTGATCACTATTCTTATGGGTGCGCTGGTGGGTGCTTTAAACGGTGTGGTAATTACAAAATTTAATGTAGCGCCGTTTATTGCCACACTTGGTTCTATGTATATCTGCAGAGGTCTGGCAAATATCCGTTCCAACGGGGCAACCTTTTCAGAGCTTGCCGGTCATGAAGGACTTGGCAATACAGGATTTGAAATTTTTGGAAGAAACTTTATGGGAACCATGATTCCTGTAGGCGTTATTATTCTTGCTATTGTAGCTGTGATCGCAGGACTGATCCTGAAGAAAACACCTTTCGGATGGCATGTGCAGGCAATCGGAGGAAATGAAAAGGCTTCCAAGCTTTCCGGAATCAAGGTTGACCGTGTAAAGATCTGGGTTTATGCATTTTCCGGTCTGTGTTCCGCTATTGTAGGTATTATCGCAACATCTCAGCTTGTTTCGGCAACTCCGAAAACAGGAGAATCCTGGGAGATGAATGCCATTGCGGCATCTGTTCTTGGAGGTACGTCCATGGCAGGCGGAGTAGGAAGCATTGGAGGAACCATTGTAGGTGCGTTTGTTATTGGCGTGATCAATGATGGTATGACCATGTGTGGTGTAACTGAATTCTGGCAGAAGATCATTCGTGGTCTGGTAATTATTGTAGCGGTTATCATTGACCAGTTCCAGAGAAATCTTCAGGCAAAAATGGCGCTTCAGGCACGCAACGAAAACAAATAAAACATATTTGGTCCCGGTGTGAGTGCATACCGGGATCTTTTGACTGAAAAAATGTATGGGAGGACGGTTCAGATGAAAAAAAGAGGCATTATCAATGCGCAGCTTGCAGGGCTGATCGCAGGACTTGGACATAAGGACACCTTTATGATCGGCGACGGAGGTATGCCGATCCCGAAAGGGGTGGAGATCGTAGATCTGGCTTTGTGCGGCGGCGTGCCAACTTTTCGTCAGGTAATGGATGCGGTTCTTGACGAGGCGGAAATCGAAAGTTATACTATAGCAAAGGAGATCGTTGAGAAGAATCCGGAACTTCTGTCTTATATCAGAGAAAAGCTTCCGGAAGCGGAGGAGGAAATGATCCTGCATACAGAGCTGAAGGAAAGATCAGCCCGGGTGAAGTTTGCCGTCCGGACAGGGGAATTTACTCCATATCCCAATATTATTCTGAGAGCGGGGGTTGCATTTCCTGCATAAAAAGGAGGGCATATTTATGAAGGTTCTGAATTTTGGGTCTTTAAATCTTGATTATGTGTATCAGGTAGAGTCTATTCTGATTCCCGGAGAGACTCAGGCATCAAAAGACAGGAAGACATTTTGCGGCGGTAAGGGACTGAACCAGTCCATTGCGCTGGCAAAAGCCGGTATTCCTGTGTTTCATGCGGGAATGATCGGAGAAGAAGGGGATATTCTTCTGGAAACCTGCAGAGAAAACGGAGTAAATACAGACTTTATCAGAAAAATTCAGGGGCCCGGCGGCCATACTGTGATCCAGGTGGACAAAAACGGTCAGAACTGTATTCTTCTTTTTGGCGGATCCAACAGAAGTATTACCAGAGAGTTTGTGGATGAGGTTCTTTCTGCCTTTGAAAAAGGAGATATACTTCTTCTGCAGAATGAGATCAACGAACTGGATTATATTATTGACCAGGCTTATGAAAAGGGGATGATGATCATCCTGAATCCGTCTCCGTATGATAAGGCGCTGGAGACATGTGATTTAAAAAAGATAAGTCTGTTTCTTGTAAATGAGATCGAGGGATTTCAGATTACAGGGGAAAAAGAACCGGAGAAGATTCTGGCAAAGATCAGGGAGCTTTATCCGAAAGCCGCAATCGTGCTGACTCTGGGAGGAGACGGATCTGTTTATCAGGATGAAACAGGTATTTACCGTCAGGGAATCTATAAGGTAAAGGCTGTAGATACCACTGCGGCAGGAGATACGTTTACAGGATATTTTATTTCATCCATTATCAATGGAATACCGGTTCAGGAGGGACTCCGGCTTGCGGCAAAGGCGTCCGCGATCGCTGTTTCCAGACCGGGTGCGACTGCGTCGATTCCTCTGAGAGAAGAGGTGCTTAACAGCAGTCTGTAAAAATTACAAGAGGAAGGTGTCTGTATGAAGGTGAGTATTCGTGATCTGAGCAAAATGACCGGTTTTTCTCCGGCAACTATTTCAAATGCTCTGAACCACAAAAAAGGAGTCAATAAGGATACGGCAGAGGAAATATTCAGAATAGCCCGTGAGACGGGATATTTAAGCGCCAATGCTGTGACAAAGATCCGTCTGGTGATCTTTAAGAAAAACGGTCGGATCATTGAGGATACTCCGTTCTTTCAGAGCCTGATCGAGGGATTTGAGGAAGAGTGCAGAAGACTTGGATATGAAATGGTAGTTTCCAGGGCAGATCAGAGAAATCCGGAATATCTGAATCAGGTAAGAGAAATGTTAAGTGAGCAGGGCGCGGCGATTGTGGTTCTTGCTACAGAAATGATGGACGGCGATCTGGAACCGTACAGAAATGCGCCCTGTCCGCTGGTGATTCTGGACTACTGGACAGAGTCCATGGAGTTCAATGCGGTTCTTATCAATAACGCAGATGCTGCAAGGATGATGACAGAGCATCTTCTGGATAATGGTCATAAAGAGGTGGGATATCTCAGGGGCTCTTTCCGCATAAAAGGTTTCCGTTCCAGGTTTGTGGGCTTTCAGACTGCGTTAAAAAAGAGGAAGATCCCTTATAAAGAGGAATACACAGTAACTCTCGGAACTTCTCTGAACAGCGCTTATCAGGATATGCTGGCGTATCTGAAAACTTCCCCGAAGCTTCCTACAGCGTTTTTTGCGGATAATGATATGATTGCTCTGGGTGCCATGAAGGCTCTCAGGGAAATGGGATACCGGATACCGGACGATGTGTCTGTGGCGGGATTTGATGACCTGCCGTTCAGTGAGATTTCCACACCTGCTCTGACAACCCTTCGGGTTCCAAACAGAGAGATGGGGAAAATGGCTGTACGCCGCATTTCCGAGATGATAGAGGGGATAGGGACAGATGCGGTAATAAAAACTCAGGTATGTCCGAAAATCGTGTATCGTAATACAGTGAAAAAACTATAAAATAAGTAAAAAATGTATCCCGGATATCTGGATTGTTTGATTCAGATATCCGGGTACTTTTTTGCGGAAAATTCTGTGATTTCGTGTGTGGGAATTCTGAAAATACACATTCGCCTGTTTATATCTGTTTATATAAATGTTTATATAACAATTGCCGAAAAATATGATTTAAACAGAAAAATATAGGCGATATCAACAAAAAATACGGTGATAAATTGTGCAAAATCCTGTTTTATAAACATAATTATAATATTTTATTGAAAAATAATATAAAATATTTATAATAATGTTTATAGAAAGTTCAAAGAACGTAAATGAGGATATATTGAAGGAGGAATCACAATGGATCATATTAAATTAGGATACGCGCCTACAAGAAGAAGTATTTTCAGCGCGCCGGATGCGGTTAAATATCGGGGACTTACTGCTGACCGTCTGAGAGAACTGGGCGTTGATTTTGTAGATATCACAGATATTAATGAGGAAGGTCTTCTCTATAATGATGCAGATATGAAAAAAATTGCTGAAAAGTTTAAGGCTGAAAAAATTGACGGACTGTTTCTTCCCCACTGTAATTTTGGTACAGAATATGAATGTGCCCGTCTGGCAAAGGAGCTGAATGTTCCGGTTCTTCTGTGGGGGCCTCTTGACGAGCGTCCGGATGAAAACGGAGTGCGGCTTCGTGATACACAGTGCGGACTTTTTGCTACCGGAAAGGTTCTGAGACGCTTCCGTATTCCGTTTACCTACATGACAAACTGCCGCCTGAATGATCCGGTATTTGAACGCGGGATCCGGGATTTTATGGCTGTATGCAATGTGGTAAAGAAATTCAAAAATATGAGGATCCTTCAGATTTCCACAAGACCTTTTGATTTCTGGACAACCATGTGCAATGAGGGAGAACTTCTGGAAAAATTCAATATCCAGCTTTCTCCGATTCCCATGCCCGAGCTTACAGATGAAGTGAAAAAAGTAAAAAAAGAGGGAACAGAGGTTGCAAAAGTAATTGACTACTGCCGCAGCAATATGATTGTTGAGATCAAGGATGAAGAACTGGAAAATGTAGCTGCTCTGAAGGTTGCCATGAAAAATCTGATCACAAAATACGGATGTCAGGCAGGGGCAATCCAGTGCTGGAACCAGCTGCAGAGTGAGCTTGGAATCATGCCCTGTGCCGCAAATGCCCTGCTGAATGAAGAAGGAATTCCGGTTGTATGTGAGACGGATATCCATGGAGCGATCACTGCTCTTATGGTAGAGGCTGCAGGAATGGGAGAAACAAGAAGCTTCTTTGCAGACTGGACCATCCGTCATCCGGATATTAAAAACGGTGAGCTGCTTCAGCACTGCGGACCGTGGCCGATCTCAGTTGCCGGAGAAACTCCGAAGATTACATATCCGCTGGCTTTTGACCATCCGGGTGCAATCACTGCAGAGGCAAAGCACGGAGACATTACTCTGGCGCGGTTTGACGGTGATAATGGAGAATATTCTCTGCTTCTCGGAAATGCAAAAGGTGTGGACGGTCCAAAAGGAATGGGAACCTATCTGTGGGTTGAGGTGGATAACATCAAACGTCTGGAAGCGAAGATCGTAGAGGGTCCATACATTCACCACTGTGTGGGCATCCACAAAGACGTTGTTCCGGTGCTGTATGAAGCATGTAAATATATTGGAATCAAACCGGATCTCTACGACCCCATTGAAGAGGATGTAAAAGCATATCTTCGCGGCGAATGAAGAACCGGAAAGAGAGGATGGAAATTATGGAAAATCTGACTGCTTTGTCATATGAGCTTCGCAAAGACGTGATCAATATGATTCGTTCCGGAAAAGCCGGACATATTGGCGGAGATATGAGTGTGATCGACACGCTTGTAACACTTTATTTTAAACAGATGAATATCAGCCCTGAAAATATGGATGATCCTGACCGCGACCGTTTTGTAATGAGCAAAGGACATTCTGTGGAGGCTCTTTACGCTGTGCTTGCAGAGAAAGGCTTTTTCCCAATAGAGGAGGTTATTGATACCTTCAGCAAATTTGGCTCTAAATTTATCGGGCATCCCAACAATAAGCTTCCGGGAATAGAAATGAATTCGGGATCTCTGGGACATGGGCTTCCGGTATGTGTGGGAATGGCTCTTGCCGGAAAAATGAATCATCAGAATTACCGTGTTTATACAGTAATGGGCGACGGAGAGCTGGCAGAGGGCTCTGTGTGGGAAGGCGCAATGTCTGCAGCTCATTATAAGCTGGATAATCTCTGTGCAGTAGTTGACAGGAACCGCCTGCAGATTTCAGGAAATACTGAAGATGTGATGCATCATGATGATCTTCATGAAAGGTTCAGAAGCTTTGGCTGGCATGTAATTGACGTGAAAAACGGAAACAGCATTGAAGAACTGGATGCGGCCTTTGAGGAAGCGAAAACAGTAAAAGGAAAACCGACGGTACTGATCGCCAATACAGTAAAGGGCTGCGGCTCCTCTGTAATGGAGAACAAGGCATCCTGGCATCATCATGTGCCAGGTGATGAAGAGTATGAGCAGATCATGAAGGATCTGGAGGAGAGAAAGGAGGCTGCGCTGAAATGAGTAAGATCGCCAATAAACAGATGATTTGTGAGGTTTTGATGGATGCGGCAAAAACAGACAGGGATATTGTTGCTCTGTGCAGTGATTCCAGAGGCAGCGGTTCCTTTACTCCTTTTGCAGATACTTATCCGGAACAGTTTGTGGAAACAGGAATTGCAGAGCAGAATCTGGTAAGCATTGCTGCAGGGCTGGCAAAGTGCGGCAAAAAAGCATATGCAGTTTCTCCGGCCTGCTTTCTTTCCACAAGAAGCTATGAGCAGGCAAAGGTGGACGTTGCTTATTCCAACACAAATGTGAAGCTGATCGGTATCAGCGGAGGCGTCAGCTACGGAGCGCTGGGAATGAGCCATCATTCTGCTCAGGATATTGCGGCTATGGCTGCGATTCCGAATATGCGGGTATATATTCCCAGCGACCATCTTCAGACAAGGGAGCTGGTAAAGGCTCTTCTGAAGGACGAAAAACCGGCTTATGTGCGTGTGGGGAGAAATGCAGTAGAGCCTGTTTATGAAGAAGAACATGTTCCTTTTGAAATGGATAAGGCAACGGTTGTATGCGAAGGAACTGATATTGCAATCATTGCATGCGGAGAAATGGTAAAGCCGTCAAAGGATGCGGCAGAACTTTTAAATGCTCAGGGAATCAGCGCTTCTGTAATTGACATGTACTGCGTAAAACCCCTGGATGCTGAAGCGGTTGTAAAGGCTGCAGAAAACGCAAAAGCAGTGCTGACAGTAGAAGAACACGCTCCCTATGGTGGGCTGGGATCCATGGTAAGTCAGATAGTAGGAAGCCGGTGCCCGAAAAAGGTGGTGAATCTTTCCCTTCCGGATGCTCCGGTGATCACGGGAACTTCAAAGGAAGTATTTGATTATTATGGCCTGAATGCAGAAGGAATTGCAGAAAAGGCAGCGGAGCTGGTGAAATAGTATGAACAGATATGTATTGGGAATTGACCAGAGTACACAGGGAACAAAAGGACTGCTGTTTGATGAAAACGGTGCTCTTATCTGCCGAAGTGATCTCCCTCACAGGCAGTATATTGATCAGCGGGGCTGGGTGGAGCATGACCCGGAGGAAATTTATGCAAATACAGTTCAGGTAGTAAAAAAACTTGTGGAAAAATCAGGAATTGACAAAAATGATATAAAAGTTCTTGGTATCAGCAATCAGCGGGAAACTGCCCTTGTGTGGGACAGGAATACCGGAAAGCCTGTATATAATGCAGTTGTGTGGCAGTGTGCCAGAGGCGCAAAGATCTGTGAAAGAATTGCAGAACAGGGACATGGAGAAATGATACGCTCCCATACCGGCCTGCAGCTTTCACCTTACTTTTCGGCCGCAAAGATCGCGTGGGTACTTGAAAATGTGGAAGGAGCTGCGGAAAAGGCTGAGAAAGGAGAACTCTGCTGCGGAACCATTGACAGCTGGCTTGTTTATAAGCTGACCGGAGGAAAAGAATTCCGTACAGATTATTCCAATGCTTCCAGAACTCAGCTGTTTCATATCGGAAGTCTTTCCTGGGATCAGGAGGTATGCAGCTTATTCGGTATTCCGGTATCCTGTCTTGCGGAAGTGACGGATTCAGACGGAGAATACGGATATACGGATTTTGAGGGATATTTTGAAAATCCCATTCCCATACGGGGAGTTCTGGGGGATTCTCACGGCGCTTTGTTCGGACAGGGATGTACAGATAAGGGAATGATCAAAACTACTTACGGCACAGGATCTTCTATTATGATGAACATTGGGCAGAAGCCTGTATACAGCGACCGGGTGGTAACTTCTCTGGCGTGGAAAATGAACGGCCAGGTAAATTATGTTCTGGAGGGAAACATCAATTATACAGGAGCTGTCATTACCTGGCTGAAGGATGAGCTGAAACTGATCTCTTCACCTTCAGAGACAGAGATACTGGCCAATAAAGCCAATCCAGGTGATCGTTCCTATCTGGTGCCTGCGTTCAGCGGCCTTGGGGCGCCCTACTGGGACAGTGAAGCATCCGGAATCCTGACAGGAATCACAAGGACGACCGGAAGAGCTGAGATCGTGAGAGCAGGTCTGGAATCCATTGCCTATCAGATTACAGATGTGGTAAATGCCATGAGCGAAGAATCCGGGATTAAGATTCAGGAGCTGCGGGTGGACGGCGGACCTACAAGAAACAAATATCTGATGCAGTTTCAGAGTGATATTGCAGATGTGACTGTTCAGGTGCCCTCAGCGGAAGAGCTTTCCGGAATCGGAGCCGCCTATGCGGCAGGGATTGCAGCAGGAATTTTTGACCGGGAAAAAGTATTCTCCCAGATGACCCGGACAAAATTTTCTCCGGAAATGGAGCCGGAAGTGCGAAATGAAAAATACCATGGCTGGAAAAAGGCCGTGAAACAGGTTCTGACATAATTTATCCATTATTCACGGAACAATATCTGAACTGATAACTGTACCATGAAACTGAAATTGAACCATGCAGTCATAACATCGATCAATCAACCCGTCAAAAGGGGATGTGAGTGGCTGGTAAAATAAGACAAATAATTTTTAACAAAATTGAGTATTGATTGTCGGGATTCAATAGCGAATATAGAGAAAAATATAAAGAAGAACATAAAATATCTTGACCATTATATAGACTCAAGTTATAATCCTCTATATAAAATTTTTCGTGTGAAGAGCAGACAATGGGGTCTGGAAAATCCCATTGTCTGCTCTTTTTTGTTTTGTGTATTTTGAATTTTGAGGCATAAATATGCAGAAAACAGCGAAAAATATAATAATCTGTACAATTCGAGAGGAGGAATATTATGAGGCTGAATCAAAAAGAACAGGAAAAACTAATGCTTCATATGGCAGGAAACCTTGCCAAAGAGAGAAAGGAAAGAGGTCTTAAACTAAATTATGTAGAGGCGCTGGCGTATATTAGTTCTGAACTCTTAGAACTTGCAAGAGATGGAAAAACCGTAGTAGAGCTGATGCAGCTTGGCACGAAGATTCTTACAAAAGATGACGTAATGGACGGAGTCGTTGATATGATTGATGAAATCCAGGTAGAAGCGACATTTCCAGATGGAACCAAGCTTGTGACAGTACATAATCCAATTCAGTAAGGAGGAGATAAGGTATGAAAATTGGTGAAATTATGCCTGTGGATCGTGACATTATACTTAATAAAGGCAAAAAAACAGTGGCAGTAACAGTGGCAAACAAAGGCGACAGACCAGTTCAGGTAGGTTCTCATTTTCATTTTTTTGAGGTAAATAAATGCCTTTCCTTTGACAGGGAAAAATCTTATGGATATCATCTGGACATTCCGTCAGGAACCTCTGTAAGATTTGAGCCAGGTGAAGAAAAGGAGGTTCAGCTTACGGAGATGGGCGGCAGACAGAGAGTATTTGGCCTGAATGATCTTACCTGTGCGCGGGCAGCAGACGACACGAAGGCAGCATCCATGGAAAATGCAAAACGAAAAGGATTTCTATAGGGAGGGACAACGATGAGCACAAAAATTTCTGGAAGTAAATATGCGGCAATGTATGGTCCGACTACGGGAGATAAGGTACGTCTGGCAGATACAAACCTTGTGATAGAGGTTGAGAAAGATTATACAACTTATGGAGACGAAGTGAAATTTGGAGGAGGCAAGACCATTCGTGACGGCATGGGACAGTCTGTAAAAACCTGCAGTAAAGATGGGGATTTGGATCTGGTAATTACCAATGCATTAATCGTAGATTCTACAGGGATTGTCAAAGCGGATATAGGTATCAAGGACGGCAGGATCGCAGGAATAGGAAAAGCAGGAAATCCGGATACTATGGACGGCGTCACACCAGGGATGACGGTCGGAGCCTCTACAGAAGCGCTTGCAGGCGAAGGGATGATCTTAACTGCAGGTGGAATCGATACTCATATACATTTTATCAGCCCACAGCAGATAGACTGTGCGCTGTACAGCGGTGTCACTACAATGATCGGAGGCGGAACAGGCCCTGCAGATGGCACAAATGCGACTACCTGTACGCCTGGGCCATGGAATTTAAGAATGATGTTAAAGGCTGCTGAAGAATATCCAATGAACCTTGGTTTCCTTGGAAAGGGAAACTGTTCAGACGAGGCGCCCCTTATTGAGCAGGTAAAAGCCGGCGCCATGGGTCTGAAGATCCATGAGGACTGGGGGGCAACACCTGCAGTTATTGATCATTGCCTGAATGTAGCAGATGAATACGATGTACAGGTTGCCATTCATACAGATACATTGAATGAAGGCGGATGTGTAGAAGACACACTTGCAGCTATCGGCGGCAGAACCATCCATACATATCATACAGAAGGGGCCGGCGGAGGACATGCACCAGATATTATTCGTGCGGCGGCAGCTCCAAATGTACTGCCGTCTTCTACAAACCCGACGATGCCATATACAGTAAATACCCTGGACGAGCATCTGGATATGCTGATGGTCTGCCATCATCTGGATAAAAGAATCCCGGAAGACGTTGCATTTGCAGATTCCCGAATCCGCCCGGAGACAATTGCGGCAGAGGACGTTCTTCACGATATGGGGATATTCAGTATGATGAGTTCTGACTCCCAGGCTATGGGACGTGTAGGCGAGGTTATCACACGTACCTGGCAGACGGCAAGCAAGATGAAGGATGAGCGGGGGGCATTGCCGGAAGATTCAGGACACGGCAATGACAACTTCCGTGTAAAACGTTATATCTCCAAATATACCATCAATCCGGCTGTCACACATGGCATTTCACAATATGTAGGATCTGTGGAAGAAGGTAAACTTGCAGATCTTGTTCTCTGGAATCCTGCATTTTTTGGCGTAAAACCTGATATCATTATCAAGGGCGGTATGATCATTGCATCCAAAATGGGCGATGCAAATGCATCTATTCCGACCACGCAGCCAGTTTTTTATCAGCCAATGTTTGCTGCACACGGAAAAGCCAAAAACGAAACCTGCCTTACATTTGTATCTCAGGCAGCTGTGGATGAAAATGTAAAAGAGAAATATGGACTTGAGAAAACAGTAGTGCCTGTAAAAGGGTGCAGAAATATCAGTAAAAAAGATATGGTGCTTAATGACAGAACACCGGAGCTGACAGTGGATCCAGAGACATATAAGGTTACGGTTGACGGGGAAGAAATCACTTCCAGACCGGCAGAAAAACTTCCGCTGACACAGCTTTACAGTTTGTTTTAAGATGGGCAGGAGAGGAGAGCGTTATTATGTTAGGAGTTTGTCTTTTATTTGTAGGCATTGTATTAATCAATAATGGTATGTGTTCTTTATACAATGTAGATGGAAAATCCACAGCCATCATGAATATTTTTACAGGCGGCCTGTCCCTGCTTATCAACTTTGTTAATTTGGTACAGGGTAATTATTATGCAGCGGGAACGGGATTACTGTTCTGCTTTACCTACCTTTTTGTGGCTCTGGGGAAATTTCTGAAAGCAAGTCCGATTCCTTTTGCATGGTTTTCTACTTTTGTAGCAGTCAATGCGGTGATCTTTGGGACTATCGAGGGGGTTACAGGAAGCAGTGCGCTGGGTATCACACCGGATCTGCGATGGGCGGCAATCTGGTATCTTTGGGCGATTCTCTGGGGAACTGCCTTTGTGGAGGACATCTGTGGAAAGAAGCTTGGAAAATTTGTTCCATATCTTCAGGTGTTTGAAGGCATTGTAACAGCATGGATTCCTGGAGTTATGATGCTTCTGCAGATCTGGTAAAAATAAACCGATAAGAAAGATTTATCGGATATTGGAGGTTGAAGATAATGCTGTGTGAACAGGTTTCAGGAAAGCTCCATGACTTTGATACTACAGGAAAAACATTAGAATTTGTAGATATTGAATGGCATGAAGCTTTCAAAAAAATACATAAGAAAACAACAGATAAAGGAACAGAAGTGGGAATTCGTATGGACGATTCTGTTCTCGCCCGAGGTCTGTATCAGGATGATGTGATTTATGCAGATGAGACAAAACTCGTAGTGATAAATACTCCGCCATGTGAAGTTATACGGGTATCTTTTGAACCAGGACACGAGAAAATGGCCGCAAAAGTCTGCTATGAGATTGGAAACAGACATGCGCCGCTTTTCTGGGGAGAAAATGCCACATTTATTACTGTCTATAACGAACCGATGCTTGCTATGCTTCAGAAAATTCACGGTGTTAAGGCAAAAAAAGAAATATTGAAGCTGGATTTTGATCAGAGGATTTCTGCAAGTATTCACAATCATCATCATTAAGGAAAGCGGATGGAGAATTTATATGTCAGAAAAACAGTTTTACCTTTTGCAGGTAAATGATGCATTGTTTCCTATTGGAGGATATTCCCATTCACAGGGATTAGAGACTTATATTCAGCGTGGAATTGTCCGCGATATAGATACAGCCAGAGAATATATCCTCCACAAAATCAAGTGGAATCTTGCATATACAGAACTTCTGTCAGCCAGACTTGCATATGAAGCCGCAGAGGGAAAAGATCTTCAGAAACTTCTGCATCTGGAAGAAATTCTGGAAGCATCAAGAATCCCAATGGAACAGAGGGAAGCAGCCAGAAAAATGGGTTCACGTTTTGCCAAAACTATTGAAAAGCTTGGATTGAATATCAATAAAAATGGGATTTTCAGGAAATATCTGGATGCGAGAAAAGGAAAAGCAGTGAACCACAGCTGCATCTACGGAGTCTTCTGTGCAGAGATGGAGATTGCATTGAACGAGGCAATGACTCATTATCTCTATGCCCAGACATCTGCAATTGTTACTAACTGCGTAAAAACGATTCCCCTTAGTCAGACATCCGGACAGCAGCTTTTGAGCGGATGCTACGTGGAATTTGATGATATTTTAACAGATGTCATGAACAGAAGGGAAGATGATTTATGCCTTTCCGCACCTGGATTTGATCTCAGAGGAATCCAGCATGAAAAGCTGTATTCCAGACTGTATATGTCATAGTTTAGTCATGTCAGAAAGCTCTGGGAGCAACAGATTAAAAAATGCTGTCAACAAGTAAATCAGAAAAGAGGAGATTAGTATGTCATATGTAAAAGTCGGAGTTGCCGGACCGGTAGGTTCGGGAAAAACAGCGCTTATTGAGGCTTTGTCAAGAAAGATGGCAGAGGACTACAGCATTGGAGTTATTACAAACGATATTTATACAAAAGAAGATGCCCAGTTTCTTGCAAAGAACAGTGTTCTTCCGGTAGAAAGGATCATTGGTGTGGAAACCGGAGGATGCCCGCATACAGCCATCCGTGAAGACGCTTCTATGAACCTGGAAGCGGTAGACGAACTGACAGAACGCTTCCCGGATATTGAACTTCTTTTCATTGAAAGCGGCGGGGATAATCTGTCTGCAACGTTCAGTCCGGAACTTGTAGATGCGACGATCTTCGTTATCGATGTGGCAGAAGGAGATAAAATCCCGCGTAAAGGCGGTCCTGGAATCACACGTTCTGACCTCCTTGTGATCAATAAAATCGATCTTGCGCCCTATGTGGGCGCAAACCTTGAAATAATGAGGAGGGATTCTGAAAAAATGCGCGGTGACAGACCATTTCTGTTTACTAACATCCGTGAAGGCGAAAATGTGGATAAAGTAGTAGAGTGGATCAGAAAAAATGTACTTTTAGAAGGAATGTAAAAGAATATGCATATGGATAATAAATTCGGAAAAATATCCCGTATCAGTGCCTGTGCAGCTTTAAAAGATGGAAAGACTATTCTGGAGGAGCTGTCTTTTACAGCTCCATATAAAATCATGATGCCTTTTGAGAGAGAGAACGGCGGCATTCAGATCATGCCTCTCTGTGCCTCCGCCGGAATCATGGCAGGTGATTCTCAGAATTTTTTTTACCATGTAAAAGAAGGGGCAGACCTGGAAGTACTGTCACAGTCCTTTGAAAAAATTCATAAAATGGACGAAGGAGCAGCATCCCGGACTATTGAAGTACAGGTGGATAAAAATGCCACACTGTATTATTATCCCCAGCCGGTTATTCCATTCGCACAGTCATCCTTTGACAGCAGAATGACGATTCATCTGGAAGACGAAACCTCCTGCCTGTTCCTGCTGGAAATTATTTCCTGTGGCCGAAAAGCACATAATGAATGTTTTCGGTATAGCAGATTTTCCTCAAAAGTCCTTCTGTACAGAAATGATAAACTGATTTACCGCGACAACACCTGCTACGAGCCTGACAGAATGCCGATGGAAGGGATAGGCATGTATGAGGGGTACACACATGTGGCGAATATCTTTTTGACTAAACTTAGAGATACGGCAGCCAATTTGCAGCTTCAGGAAAAAATCTGGCAGATTCTTGATGAAGCTTCAGAAACAGAGGGCGGCATCACACGGCTTACAACAGGAGATATGGCCCTGAGGATATTTGGACAATGTGCTCAGAAACTGCAGCAGACAGCAGAGAAGATTAAAAAATTGTATGAGCATGAACAAAAACAGAATATGGGAGCAGCCGATTATGGCTCCGACAGTGGAATATAAATCCGGTCAATATCTGTATCACAAAAAACAATATGTGAATGTTTTTTGTGATACATTTTTTTGAATTTTTTGTGTTTACAGAAGTGCATTCTGATGGATTAAAGCTGAACTGCCTGCGAAAAGCGCTGGCGAAGCGGCTGGCATACCTGACCTTGTTCATTGAACAGCAACAGTGCAAAAAATGACAGGCGCAGGAGAGTTTGATACTTTCTTGCGCCTGTTCCCATAGTAGTGTATAATAGAAATCGAGTTGAAAAAGTAAAGCGAGTATTCATTTTACGCGAGATATAAAAACGCATCATAGATAAAAGGAAAAAAAGGTGAACCATATTGAAGAGAAAGATTGAACAATTACTGAGTGGAAAATTCAGATACGGGCAGCCGTCTCTTCTTTTTTCTCAGGAACGGCTGGAGATTTCCCTGGAGGCAGGCAAGACTGTCAGGGGAGAACTCTATCTTGGAACAGAGGAAAACGAAAAGATCCAGGGCTATGTGACGTCGTCCAGCCGCAGATTTGTTCCCGGAAGCCGCAGGTTTTCCGGTACAACAGTCTGCATAGCTTATGGAGTGGACGGAACAGGAATGAAGCCCGGAGATCAGTGCAGCGGATGGCTGTGTATTACCTCCAGTGCAGGAGAATACAAAATTCCTTTTGAAATCCATGCGGAAAAGGACAGTTTCAGAAATACACAGAAAGAAATAAAAAATATGGAAGCCTTCCGGGAAATCGCAAAAAAAGATTTCCGGGAGGCATATCGCCTTTTTAATGATAAATGTTTTCCGGAGATGATGGAAAAGGCAGACAACAGACAAAAAGCTCTTTATGCAGGGCTTTCGCATCAGCCTGTCACCTATCAGAATCTGGAAGAATTTTTTGTGGGCTTAAAGGAAAAGGAACCGGTATCTGTTTCCCTGAAAACAGTCAGAAATGAATTTTATGAGATAAGGGAATCAGTGCAGGAATCCTTTGATATACAAAAAAGCGGCTGGGGGCATCTGCGTCTGGACATAGAAACTCATGGCGATTTTCTGGAAGTGGAGCGCCGGGTGATCACCCAGGAGGAATTTATCGGAAGCACCTGCCGTATTGAATACGTGATCCATGCGGACAGGCTGAAAGACGGAAATCAGACGGGGCGGATCATTGTAAGAAGTCCTTATCAGAAGCTTGTTTATGAAATCATGGCATCCAGAGGACCAAGGGTCAGGGCAGATGTAAGGGCTGAAGAAAAAAAACACAGAGCGTCCATGGTAAAAGACTATCTGGAATACCGGGAAGGCAGAATGGACGTTAAGACCTGGATCGGAAGTACACGCTTTATTTTGAACCAGCTTCGTGCTTCCGGCTGTGATTATCCGGAATACCAGATGTATGAGGCATATATCTGTCATCTGGAAGGCCGGAATGAGGAGGCTGTGGAAATCCTTAAAAAATACCAGAACAAGGAATTTTCAGGGGAAGAGCTGGAGCTTGCCGGAGTTTATCTGTATCTCTGTACTCTTACGGGGCTTTATAGAGACAAGGCTCAGGCAGTGTGGCGGATCCAGAATCTCCATATGCAGAAAGCAGACAGTTTTCAGCTGTTATGGCTTCTCCTTCAGATGGACGGCGGCTATAAAAATCTTCCTTCAGAGGGAATCTTTATGATGGAAGAACAGTTTGAAAGAGGCTGTACAAGTCCTCTTCTGTATATGGAGGCGTGGAAGTGGATCAGCGAGGATATCACACTTTTTCACAGGCTCAGTCCCTTCTGGATCCAGGTATTCTGTTTTGCGGGAAAAAGAGGACTGCTTACAGAAGAGCTGGTTATGCGTATGGCTTATCTGTCCGGATATGAAAAGAATTTTTCCGGAAGTCTGTATCAGGCTCTTGTGGCAGGCTATGAAAAATTTCCTTCCGAGGATATTCTGGAAGCAGTGTGTAAATATGTAATGAAGGGCAATCCCCGTAAGCCGGAATATTTCCGCTGGTTTTCTCTGGCGGTCCAGCAGGGGCTGCGGCTTACAAGACTGTATGAATATTATGTGGAGACTATGGATATCTCCTATCAGAGAGAGCTGCCCAAGCCTCTTCTGATGTATTTTAACTACAATGACAATACCCTTGGCGACAGCCGGAAGGCCTTTGTCTATGCAAGTGTGATCACCTGCAAAGAGAAGGAGCCCCAGGTTTATGAAAGCTACCGGGATACTATGGAAAAATTTGCCCGGGCAAAAATTGCAGAAGGGCATATGGACGAAAACTATGCGGTTGTCTATCAGGAATTTCTGCTGGATCCACAGACCGGAGAAGAGGCGGAGCTGGCTGCCGGAAAGCTTTTTACCTACCGTCTTTACTGTGATGACAAAAAAATCCGCAGAGTGATCGTCTGCCATAGTCAGATGAAAGAGGAAGAGGTTTATCCATGCATACAGGGCGTGGCATATCCGAGGATTTATACAGATGATGCTGTGATTCTGTTTGAAGATGAAAATCAGAGACGGTATATGTCAACCGTACATTATAATCTGAAAAAGCTTACAGACGACAGTCAGGCTGCTGCGAAATTCCTGAAGCTGGGAGCATGGGATCCGGGAGTTCTTCTTCATTATTGTGAAAAGGAAAAAATGTGTGCAGAGAATCTGGAATATTTTCAGAAACTGTCAGAGTCCCCTGCATGTACAGATGAGTACAGAAAAAGCATAAGAAAACAGCTCCTTGACTATTATTCAGAACATATTCAGGGGGAAGATCTGGACAGGTATCTGCATGAAATGGATTACTGGGAATATGCAGAAGTAGACTGTGCAAAGCTTCTGGAAATACTGATTTCCAGAAGAATGTTCCGGCAGGCTATGGGGCTTGTGGAGGAATTTGGTTATGAAGGTCTGGAGCTTGGCAGTCTTCTCAAGCTTACAAGCCGGATGATATTGAAAGCAGATATGGCAGAGGATGATGAGCTGCTTTCTCTGGCGTCCGAAGTGTACCGACAGGGGAAATATGATGAGGTGATCCTTCATTATCTGATGCTTTACCGCTTCGGGCCGGTTGACGAGCTTCTTTCCATATGGAAAAGCGCAAAAGGCTTTGAGATGGACACCTATGATCTGGAAGAAAGAATCCTTTCTCTTTTGATGTTTACATCTGATTACCGCAAAGAGGGAGAAAGCGTTCTGGAATCTTATGTGAAACAGTCAGGCAAAGAGCGGATCACAGGGGCTTATCTTACTCAGGTGGCTTATGGGATTTTTGTAAAGGAATACCCTATGACGCGGTTTATCAGACAGCGTCTGGAATATGCATGGGAAAACCACTGGCCGGTGAACAGGATATGCAGACTTGCGCTTTTGATGGACATTTCAAAAGAAAAGCACATGAAAACCAGACACCGCAAAATAGCAGAGGAAATTCTGGAAGAATGTGCCAGAGATCAGCTGGTATTTGGATTTTTCAGGAGGCTGCCTGCGGAGCTTCTCGGCCTGTGGCAGTTAGATGACAAGACTTTTGTGGAATGTCATGCTCATCCGGAGGCGAAGGTAACTCTTCGCTACGCTCTGGATGCCGGACTTGGAGGGGAACGGGAATATAAAAGCGAACCGTTAAAAGAAATGTATGAGGGTATTTTTACAAAAACATTTACACTGTTTTACGGGGAAACCCTGCATTATTACTTCCATATTGAAAGAAACGGAGAGGTAAGGGAAACTGTAGAGCGAACCGTTACCATGAAAAAGATAGAAGGAATTCCGGGCAGCAAATATCAGCTTCTGAATCAGCTTCTGTCTGCAAGAAGGCTTGGAAAAAAACATGAGGTTGAAAAAGGACTGAAGCGTTATCTGCGTCAGGAACAGTATGTGAAAGAAATGTTTGCCATAGAAAAGGAACAGGAAAAATGAATGAAACACGGGATTTGATCATTGGTATTGATTTTGGAAAAAAATATTCACAGATCTGTTACTATGACCGGAAGGCGGAGGAAGCGCGTTCCCTGCCTGTAAAGGTGGGAAGCAGTCTCTATGAAACTCCCACCTGTCTGTGCAGGAGGACGGACACAGATCAGGAAGAATACTGTATTGGCTTGGAAGCGGAATATTTTGCCAGAGAAAAAGGCGGATTTCTGCTGGAGGATCTTTATGCAGTGTCCATGAGCCGGGAAAAAGTTCATGTGGCCGGCGAGGATAGAGAACCCTGGGAGATTCTGGGGCTTTTTCTCAGAGGAATGCTGAAATTTCCGGGAGTCATGGAAGTGGAAAAAAATATAAAATCTCTGACCGTTACCATGGAGACCATGGATTCGATCCAGGTGGAGAATCTTCAGAAGGCAGCAGAATTTCTGGGACTTTCTGAGGACCAGTTCAGTCTTCTGGATTATGAAGAGAGCTTTTATTATTATGTGCTTACCCAGAAGGTGGAAACCTGGAACAGAAGCGTGGGGTGGTACAGCTTCAGCAAGGATAAGGTTGTTTTTCGGAAGCTTGTTATGAGCTCGGGAACCAGACCTGTATTTGTAAGGCTGGAAAATCCTGTAGAAGCAAAGCTGAGACAGCCTGCGCAGGAAAGAGATGAGGATTTTTATAAATTTGTAAAGGAAACTCTTGGCACGGATCTTTATTCCAGTATTCAGATCAATGGCGAGGGATTTGACCAGGAGTGGGCTGTGAAATCTGTTAAGCTGCTTTGCTATCAGAAACGAAAGGTGTTTTTTGGAAACAATCTTTTTGCGGCAGGAGCCTGCGGCGCAGGCGCGGAAAAGCTGATTAATAAAAGGCTGAAAGGCTATCGGTATCTGGGAAGCTCCCTTGTGCTCAAAGACGTGGGGATGGAGATGAGGGTTATGGGGGCGCCTGCCTATTATCCTCTTCTGGAGGCAGGAAATAACTGGTATGAAAGCAGAGCCTGCTGCCAGCTGATCCTGGACAATACAGAAGAACTTGTTTTTGTGGTGGGAACCATGGGAGAAACAGAAAAAAAGAGAATGGGAATGCTTTTGACGGGGCTTCCCAAGCGCCCCAATAAAACGACCAGACTTTTATTAAAACTTCAGTATATATCCAGAAAAGAGTGCAGGATCACAGTAAAGGATCTTGGTTTTGGAGAAATGTTCCCTTCCAGCGGAAAAAAATGGGAAGAAATCGTACAGTGGTAAAGGAGGAGAGTCATTGAGCGGATACATTTTATGTCAGACAAAAACTGCGGATTCTCCGTATTTTATTGAGAATATCAGCACAAATATCTACACTCTGGAAGAACTGTGTTACTATCTTTTTCACAATCTTTATCTGATTGATGATACTGTGATGAATGAAAGACTGTGTCTCTGGCTTCAGGATGAACTGAATCTTCCGGGGCTTGCCGCCAGGCTGAGAGCGAATCTTGGAAAATTTTCCAGTCTGGAGGATGTTCTTTATCCTGTTTTTAAGGAGATCAATTATCTGACCTATGAGGAGCTGAAGGTTCTGAATGCCAGGATACAGAAGCTTGACAGAGAATCCCGCCAGGTCAGAGAAAAACAAAAAGGCGACGCTCTGATGGAAAACGGTATGTACGTTCATGCCATTCAGGTTTATCAGAAGCTTCTTGAGGAAAATGATCTGGAAGAATATGAACAGGGGCTTACTGCAAAAGTATGCCACAATCTGGGCTGTGCTTTCAGCTACCTTTTCCAGATGGAAAAGGCCTTGGAGTATTTCAGAAAGGAATGGGAATCGGGCGGCGAAAGACAGGCTCTGAAAACCTGCCTTCTGGCGCTGCACAGTGTGCGGACAGAGGAAGAGTATAAAGCTCAGGCCAGGGAACTGGGAGCAGACGATGAGCTTATGAGCGAGGTGGCAGAAGTTCTCAGGGTTTTTGCGGCAAAACCGGGGATCACAGTGGAAAAAGAAAAAACAGATGCTCTTCTGGAAAAGCTTACTGGAGAATATCACAGAGGAACCGGGTCATAACTGTTTTCAGGCGCCGGGAACGGAGCGAGCAGTAACGCCGGGGCGTGAATATTTGAACAAAACAGTAGACGAAATGAAATGAATCTGGTAAACTAAGATTATATTTCGGGAGAGACGAATGTCTGCTCCCGCAAAAGATTAGGAGGAATTATCATGTTAGTAAACGCGTCAGAAATGCTGAAAAAAGCTAAAGAAGGCCATTATGCAGTAGGACAGTTCAACATCAACAACCTTGAGTGGACAAAGGCGATCCTTTTAACAGCTCAGGAAAATAACTCTCCGGTTATTCTTGGTGTTTCCGAAGGTGCCGGAAAATATATGGCAGGCTATAAAACTGTTGTTGGTATGGTAAAAGGAATGATCGAAGAACTGAACATTACTGTTCCGGTTGCTCTTCACCTGGATCACGGCAGCTATGAAGGATGTCTGAAATGTGTAGAGGCAGGATTTACTTCCATTATGTTTGACGGTTCTCATTATCCGATCGAAGAGAACGTTGAAAAAACAAAAGAGCTTGTTAAAATCGTTGCTGAGCACGGAATGTCTCTTGAGGCAGAAGTTGGCTCTATCGGCGGCGAGGAAGACGGCGTTGTAGGTATGGGCGAGTGCGCAGACCCGAAAGAATGTAAGATGGTTGCAGATCTGGGAATCGATTTCCTGGCAGCAGGTATCGGAAACATTCACGGAAAATATCCGGAAAACTGGGCTGGATTAAGCTTTGAGACTCTGGATGCAATTCAGCAGCTTACAGGAGACATGCCTCTGGTTCTTCACGGCGGCACAGGAATCCCGGCTGATATGATCAAAAAAGCTATTGACCTTGGCGTATCCAAGATCAACGTAAATACAGAGTGCCAGATCTCTTTTGCAGAAGCTACACGTAAATACATCGAAGAAGGCAAAGATCAGCAGGGCAAAGGATTTGACCCGCGTAAACTTCTTGCTCCGGGATTTGAAGCAATCAAGGCAACTGTAAAAGAAAAAATGGAGCTTTTCGGTTCTATTGACAAAGCCTGAATAAAAGTGCGATATAAATAATTTATAAAAGAGCTGCGGTATTGAACTGGTTCAGAGAAGTGCTGTTCCTGTCAGGTACGGCAGCTCTTTTTCATTGTTTTAAAACATGTTTTACGACAGGAAAGATTCTATGACAGAAAAGAATGAAATAGTTTTAATGAATTTTACCGGAGTTTATAAGGAACAGGAATTTTATAGGGAAGAAAAAATTTCCTGGGTGGATGTGCAGGGACTTTCCGGATGCAGCTGTTACTGTGACGGAGAAGCCCGGGAAATACTGGAAAAGAAAATTGCGGATCTTCCGGCAAAAGGCATTCATTTTGTGGATTCGGGGAACTATCATTATATGAGCCTGCTCTGGCTGAAAAAAGTCCACAGGCCTTTTCGTCTGCTGGTATTTGACAATCACACGGATATGCAGCCGCCTGCATTCGGAGGGCCTTCTGTCCTGCGGAGGGTGGGCGGCAGAGGCTTTAAAGGCCCTTCCGTTTTCTGCAGGAGCTTGTCCTTGTGGGACCGGACAGAGAGGCCTGTGAACAGACGGAAGAAGAAATCAGAAACAAGGTCGGTTTCCTTTCCAGGAAGCTCTGCAGAGAGATGACGGAACAGCATAAGAAAACTTTTTTTGAGGAGATTTCCGATACGATCTTCCCCTTTATATTTCTGTGGACAAGGACGTGCTCCGGCCGGGACGCCGTGACTGCATGGAGCCAGGGAGATATGTCGGCTGCAGGAGCTGGAAGCTGCGCTCAGGGCCGTGTGCAGGCGGCAGGAGTCCGGCGGGAATGGACGTGTGCGGAGAGTGCGATGCCGGAGAGGACGGAACCTGTAATGACAGGGTAAACGGGATGCTGCTGAACGTATGGAAAGACTGGAGGGATTCCCATGAAAAATGAGCTTTTTACCATTGGACCTTTTACTGTGTACAGCTATGGTTTTATGATCGCAGTGGGTGTGTTTGCGGCGTGGCTGACAGCAGAATACCGGGCAAAAAAATACCGTGCAGATACAGACCAGATATTTTTTTTGGTGTTGTGGTGTCTGGTGGGAGGACTTCTGGGCGCCAAGCTTTTGTTCTGGATCACAGAATGGAAAGAGGTTGTAGCAGATCCGGGTTTTATTTTAAGGACAATGGCAGACGGATTTGTTGTTTATGGAGGAATTATAGGAGGAATTATCGCAGGCTGGCTGTACAGCAGGATAACAAAACTGAATTTCCTGGAATACTTTGATCTTCTGATCCCGTCTGTGGCTCTGGCTCAGGGATTTGGAAGAATCGGCTGCCTGCTGGCAGGCTGCTGCTACGGAAAAGAAACTTCCGGATGGCCGTCCATTACCTTCCATGATTCTGATTTTGCCCCTAATGGGGTGGCTCTGGTTCCTACTCAGATTTATTCCAGTGTGCTTGATTTCGTGCATTTTGGGATTCTGCTCTGGATTGCCCGGAACAAAAAAGCAGACGGACAGGTAGCTGCCTGCTATATGATTTTTTACAGCGCGGGACGGTTTGTACTGGAATTTTTCAGAGGAGATCTTATCAGAGGAAGTGTATGGATTCTGTCCACATCTCAGTTTATCAGTATTTTTGTGATGGCTGCAGGGCTTGCCATGCTCTGGTTTACAACCGTAAAGGCCGGAAGAAAATAGGTGTTCAGTTTATCCTTCGGACATACAGAAAAGTAAAACTCATATGCAGCTGCAATTTGCAGAGAATAAAAGGTGCAGGTTCTTTAAGTAAAGGAACCTGTATTTTTTGTCGAAAACTTTTACTTGACAATAAGGAGCAAATTATAATAGCATGTACATATAAAAAGCGAACATAAGTTTGCGGAATCAATGAAGAACAGCGATAAGGAGAATTGCAGGATTATGGTAAATGAAGAGAAGCAGAAGGCGCTGGAATCCGCGCTTGCACATATTGAGAAACAGTACGGAAAGGGCTCTGTTATGAAGCTGGGAGAGTCCGGGGGCTCATATGCAGGTGGAGACGATTCCTACCGGCTCTCTGGGGCCTTGATATTGCCCTTGGAGTAGGCGGCGTGCCCAAGGGACGTATTGTGGAGATCTACGGACCGGAATCCAGTGGTAAAACAACCGTTGCCCTGCACATGGTGGCAGAGGTTCAGAAGCGCGGCGGAATTGCAGGGATTTATTGATGCGGAGCATGCTCTTGACCCTGTCTATGCAAAAAATATCGGCGTAGATATTGACAATCTTTATATTTCTCAGCCGGATAACGGAGAACAGGCTCTGGAGATCACTGAGACTATGGTGCGTTCCGGCGCCCTGGATATTGTGATCGTGGACTCTGTTGCAGCTCTTGTTCCCAAGGCGGAGATCGAGGGAGAGATGGGAGACAGCCATGTGGGTCTTCATGCACGTCTGATGTCACAGGCTCTCCGTAAGCTGACTGCTGTGATCAGCAGATCCAACTGTGTGGTTATTTTTATCAATCAGCTTCGCGAGAAGGTTGGAGTTATGTTCGGAAATCCGGAGACAACTACAGGCGGACGCGCTCTGAAGTTTTATGCATCGGTACGTCTTGATGTCAGAAGAGGCGAAACTCTGAAGCAGAGCGGAGAAATGGTGGGAAATCATACAAAAGTAAAAGTAGTAAAGAATAAGGTTGCTCCGCCGTTTAAACAGGCAGAGTTTGACATTATGTTCGGAACCGGAATCTCCAGAGAGGGAGAGATCCTCGACCTGGCGGCAGAGTGCTCAGTGGTAAACAAAAGTGGTGCATGGTATTCCTATCAGGGAGAAAAGATCGGTCAGGGACGTGAGAATGTAAAGGTATTTCTTAAGGAACATCCGGAAATATGTGAAGAAATAGAAAAAAAGGTAAGGATCCATTACCATCTTCTTCCGGGAGAAGAGGGAGAGGCGGAAGCAGCAGGCGCAGACAAAGAAAGCACTTCCCCGGCAGAAGCTGACGAGACCTGATAAGACAGTATGATGATGGAAATTCAGGAAGAACAGAGACAGGCGCGAAAAAAGGCCATGAAGCTTCTGGAACGTATGGACCGGACAGAGAAAGGACTCAGCGACCGTCTTTTGCAGGCAGGTTTTTCAGAGCAGGCGGTTCTGGACGCAGTATCTTATGTAAAAAGCTATGGATATATCAATGACAGCAGATATGCATTGAATTATATTACATATCGTATTCATGAAAAAAGCCGGCAGAAGATCTTTCAGGAGCTTTATACAAAAGGAATTGACAGGGAGACTGCCTCTGAAGCGTGGGAGCAGGCGTGCAGCCTTGAGGAACCTGACGAGAGGATGATACTGAGGCGCACCATAGAAAAGCGATGCAGTCCGGGAACAGAACTGGATGAGAAGGAGATGCGCCGCCTGTACGGGTATCTGGCAAGGCGGGGCTTCCGGCCGGGAGAAATTTCCTCTGTTCTGGAGGAAATGGAAATTAGTTTTCATAAAAATTATGGCAACAAATAGGTAGAAAAACTTGACAGATTTCTCAAAAACAGATAAACTTGTATTGTTGTATTTGTACAATGAAAACTAAATAAGGAGGTGCTCCTGTGACAACTATCATCATAAGTGTAATTGTCGCTGTAGTGGTCGCACTGCTTATTGCGGTTCCTCTTACTTGCAAGCTTGCTGTCGAAAATAAGGCAAAGAAGGACGCCGAGGTTGTCGGCACAGCAGAAGACAGAGCAAGAAGCATCATAGATGAAGCTTTAAAAACTGCTGAAACAAAAAAAAGAGAAGCTTTATTGGAAGTGAAGGAAGAATCTCTCCGAACAAAAAATGAACTGGAGAAAGAAACCAAGGAACGCAGAAACGAGCTGCAAAAATACGAGAGACGTGTTTTATCCAAGGAAGAATCCGTAGATAAAAAAGCGGATATCGTAGAAAAGCGTGAGACTGAATGCACAGCAAAAGCTGCTGAACTGCAGAAAAGAGAAAAGAAAGTAGAAGAGCTTGAACAGAAGGGAGTACAGGAACTGGAAAGAATTTCCGGTCTGACCTCCGAACAGGCAAAAGACGAGTTACTGAAAACTGTAGAAGACGATGTGAAGGTGGATGTGGCAAGACTCTATAAGGAGCTTGAAAACCGCGCAAAGGAAGAAGCAGGCAAGAAAGCCAAGGAATATGTGGTAAATGCCATTCAGAAATGTGCTGTGGATCATGTATCAGAGACAACGATCTCTGTGGTACAGCTTCCAAGCGATGAAATGAAGGGCAGGATCATCGGACGTGAAGGACGAAATATCCGCACTCTGGAAACACTGACAGGTGTTGATCTGATTATTGACGATACTCCTGAGGCTGTTGTTCTTTCTGCATTTGATCCGATCCGAAGAGAAGTTGCAAGAGTTGCTCTTGAAAAGCTGATTGTTGACGGTCGTATTCATCCGGCAAGAATCGAGGAGATGGTGGAAAAGGCTCAGAAAGAAGTGGAAGTGCAGATTCGCGAAGACGGCGAAAATGCAGCCATGGACGTAGGAGTACATGGAATCCATCCGGAGCTTCTGAAGCTTCTTGGACGAATGAAATTCCGTTCCAGTTATGGACAGAATGCATTGAAACATTCCATTGAGGTTGCACAGCTTTCCGGAATCCTGGCAGGTGAAATCGGCGTGGATGTCCGTATGGCTAAGAGAGCCGGACTTCTTCATGACATTGGAAAATCCATTGACCATGAAGTAGAAGGATCTCATATTCAGATTGGAGTGGATCTTTGTAAGAAGTATAAAGAATCTGCTGTCGTGATTAATACAGTTGCATCCCATCATGGTGATGTGGAACCGGAATCTCTTGTTGCATGTATTGTACAGGCTGCTGACGCGATTTCCGCGGCAAGGCCGGGCGCAAGAAGAGAAACACTGGAAACCTATACCAACAGACTGAAACAGCTGGAGGATATCACCAATGAATTCAAGGGAGTAGACAAGTCCTTTGCTATTCAGGCGGGCAGAGAGATTCGCGTAATGGTAGTACCAGAGCATGTAACAGATGCAGATATGGTCCTTCTGGCAAGAGATATTGCGAAGCAGATTGAAGCTGAACTGGAATACCCGGGTCAGATTAAAGTCAATGTGATTCGTGAGAGCAGAGCAGTGGACTACGCGAAATAATTCTGACAGGTCATGCACCATTGTTCATTAAATGAAGTATATAAGCCGTGTGAAAGAAATTTCACACGGCTTTTTGCGTACGAAGGAAGACTGTGAAAGGCACAGGCATATTTTGGACGTAAGTCCCGTAAACTGGTACAGGGTGAGGATATGAAAAAAAGACTGGAACTGTACAGAAGGGGAAGCCTTCCTGTGTACTGGCTTTTCTTTTTTGGATTTTTGGCAGGAGTGGTGATTCCAAACGTAATGTGGAAGTATGAATGGCATCAGAAAACAGCGGCTTCTCTGTATCTGCTGGCAGCCTTTGCAGACAACAGTCTTGACAAAGGCGAATATTTTCTGCAGGTACTTAAAATGAGGGGAAGTGTATTTCTGATTTCAGCCCTTTGTGGAGTGTCTGTATTCGGGGCGCCTTTGGCGGTGATGGGAATTTTATATATGGGCGTTCGCACAGGGCTTCTTCTTACTATGTCCATTCTTCAGTTTGGACTTCAGGGTGGAATTGTAGGACTGGGAGCCTTGTTTCCTCAGTACCTCTTATACTTTCCCTGCTTTTTCTGGCTGATGTGGCTGATATACCGGCAGTCTCTGGAAATCTGGAAGAGCCGTGGGCTGATTGCCGGAGAGGTATCCTCCTATGCGTTTCGCGTTCTTTTATGCGCAGTGGTCTGTATGGGAGGAATTTTGCTGGAAACCTGGTGCAATCCTCCGGTTATGGAGGTTCTGATGAAAAGCCTGGAGCTTTTCTGAAACAGACAGCGAAGTGTGAAAAGTGCTTTGATTTTAAGTAAAACCAGTGTATAATGAATGATACACTACTTATGATCTGAGCTTGATGAACAGTAATTCAAAACCAGAACGGACGGCGGAAATAAAAATGGAAAAGCTTATCAATGACTTTATTGAATATCTTCACAATGAAAAAAATACTTCCGGAAACACAGAGGTTTCCTATCAGAGAGATCTGAAAAAAATGGCTGCGTATTTTGAAAAACAGGGGATCTTTCATGCGGACGAAGTGACAGAATCAGATCTGAAAGCTTATATCAGCGAAATGCAGAGCGCAGCCTTTGCATCTTCTACCATATCTCGAAATATTGCATCCATCAGGGCTCTGTTCCATTATCTGTTCAAAAAAGGTGTGGTTTCTGAGGATCCTTCTGAGAATATAAGAGCGCCCAGAATAGAAAAGAAAATGCCGGAGATTCTTACTGTGCAGGAGGTAGACAGACTTCTCAGTCAGCCAAATCCCCATACAGGCAAGGGAATCAGAGATAAAGCTATGATGGAGCTTCTCTATGCTACCGGAATGCGTGTCAGCGAACTTCTGGCTCTTAAAACAGAGGATGTGAATTTAAGCTTTGGATATGTGATCTGCCATGATAACGGAAAGGAGCGGGTGATTCCCATTGGAAATGTCAGCCGTGACATGCTGCAGAGATATATGGATGAGGCAAGAGATTTTTTTGTGAAAAATCAAAGAGAAACAGCTCTTTTTACAAACTGCTCCGGAAAGCCCATGAGCAGGCAGGGGTTCTGGAAGGTGCTTAAGGGATATGTGGAGAATGCCGGAATCCACAAGGACATTACTCCTCATACGCTTCGGCATTCATTTGCAGTCCACATGCTGCAGAATGGAGCAGATATAAAAAGTGTTCAGGAAATGCTTGGTCATTCGGACATTTCATCCACTCAGATGTATCTGGGGCTGGATACTGTAAAAATGAGAGATGTTTATATGAAAGCACACCCCAGAAGCTGAATGCCGGGGTGTGCTTTGTTCGAGTGTAAAAATTAAATAATTCTTATATATAGATTGTAGCTGTTCATGCACTGCAGATCTGTCTGACAGACCTGCAGTATATTTTGTTTATATTAATCATGCACTGAGCTGATAAATATCAGCACATTTCTGCAATCGTATACAGAAGCTTCTCTGTATCTTCCCATCCAAGACAGGGATCTGTAATGGATTTTCCGTAAATATGATCTCCTCCGATCTTCTGATTTCCGGATTCAATATAGCTTTCGATCATCAGTCCTTTTACCAGCGTTTTTAACTCAGGATCTACAAGACGGCTGTGAAGGACTTCTTTGGCAATACGAATCTGCTGCTCATATTGTTTATTGGAGTTGGAGTGGTTGGTATCAATGATCACTGCAGGGTTCTGCAGGTTCTTTTCCTGATATTTTTCCCAGAGAAGCCGAAGATCCTCGTAATGGTAATTGGGAATTGCCTCTCCATGTTTGTTTACCGCGCCTCTTAAAATAGTGTGTGCAAGAGGATTTCCTGTGGTTTCTACTTCCCAGCTTCTGTAAATGAAACGGTGGGAGCCCTGAGCGGCAGTAACGGAATTGAGCATTACACTGAAATCACCGCTGGTAGGGTTTTTCATACCTGCAGGAACGTCCATGCCGCTGACGGTCAGGCGGTGCTGCTGATCCTCAACAGAGCGGGCGCCTACTGCAACGTAGGAAAGCAGGTCGGAAAGATAACGATAATTTTCCGGATAAAGCATTTCGTCTGCGCAGGTAAAACCGCTTTCCTGAATGGCGCGGATATGCATTTTCCGGATAGCCACCAGTCCGGCAAGCATATTGGGTTTCTTTTCCGGATCCGGCTGATGGACCATTCCTTTATAGCCCTCTCCGGTGGTACGCGGCTTGTTTGTGTAAACTCTCGGGATGATCAGAACTTTGTCTGAAATTTTGTCCTGAACCTTACGCAGGCGCAGAAGATAATCGCATACAGCATCTTCATTATCTGCGGAGCAGGGACCGATAATGGCAAGAAATTTGTCGGATTTTCCGGTAAATACGTCCCGTATTTCCTGGTCCCTTTTTTCTTTTAAGGTCTGAATAGCAGAGTCTACCGGATATTCATTCCGGATGTCCTCCGGTGTTGGTAATTTTTTGATAAATGAAAAGCTCATAATAATTGTTCCTCCTCGACAGTATTATATACGATTCTTCATCTGTTGTCGATAGAGAAGCTCACAGAAGGGATAAAACCTGATGCGGGAGTTACCGTTCAGATGCTGCGTGAACAGAGGGAACAGTAACTGTTTACAGGGTACTGTTTGTGAACAGAGTGAATATTAACAGGGACGGTTATTCACAGCGGTACAGAGCGGTAATGTGAAGGAAGCTTAAAAGGATTTCACTTATAAGGATCCCGTACAGGTAGCCGCGGATTCCCATTGCAGGGACAGCAAAAAGTACAAAAGAAATCCTTACCAGGATCCCGGCGGCATTGTGGAGCAGGCTTCGGACATTTTTTCCCAGACCGTGAAGGATGCTGACCAGAGCAGTATTCATATACAGAAAAGGACAGATAAAGGCCATGGTGCGGATGTAAACTCCTGCAGTGGGACTGTGAAAAAGAAAATTGCCAAGAAAAGGACCGAAAAGAAAAAATCCTGCTGCGCAAAAGGCTCCGAGAAGTATGCAGCCGGTACATGCCTTTCCTGTAATATGGCGGATTCTTTTGCGGAAGCCAAGAGCCTGCATTTCTGCCACAGATGGCATAAGCATAACAGAGGCGGAATTTGTAACAGTGGATGGAAAAAGAATCAGAGGGAGAGCCATTCCTGTAAACACTCCGTAAATGCCGAGAGAATCTGAAGGGGACAGGCCATAAAGCTGAAGCCTCTGGGGTATCAGGACTACTTCAATACTTCCAAGCAGCGTCAGAAGCACCCGGTTCAGAGTAAGAGGAAAAGAGGTATGACAAATTTCCCCGAGCCTTGCTGTAAAACGGGATGCCTGAAAAAAGGAATACTGTTCTCCGGAAAATTCTGCCGCAATCATCAGAAGTCCGGCAGATGCGGCAAAAAGCTCTGAAATAAGGGCGCCTCCTGCGGCAATGGAAGCAGTAACCGGCCTGCTCTGAGAAATCAGGATACGGCAGATCAGAAAGGAGGAGCCTACCCGGACAAGCTGTTCCAGAAGCTGCAGTCCGGAAGGGATTCCGGCTTTTTTTCTGGCAAAATAATAGCTGTTGATACATGAATGAATGGCGCTTAAAGGAAAACTGAAGGAAAGAATCTGCAGCAGAGGTTCTGTCAGGGGCTGCTTCAGGATCTGTCCGGCAAAAAAATCAGAATTTGTATACAGAATCCATGAAGCTCCCACAGAAAGCGAGAAAGCGGTAAGAAGTCCTGTACAGAAGATATTTTTTGCTTCTCTGTGATGCTTTAAGGCAGTCTGAGAAGCAATCAGACGGTTCAGAGCAGTCTGTATGCCGGAGGTGGTAAGGGCAAGTACAAGGTTCTGCAGAGGAACCATAAGCTGATACAGTCCCAGTCCCTGGGCACCAATAGAATGTGACAGGAATATTCTATAAAAGAAGCCAATGACCCTGCTGGCAAGTCCTGTACAGGTCAGGATAAAAGTTCCCTTAATAAAATTCTGTTTTGACATAATTATATCCTGATAACTTTTTGTAAATATATGCAAAAAATAACCTTGACAGAACGAAGAGTATCTGTTACTGTAATTACAGTAAATCCGACAAAAATACTGGGAATTAAAAGAGGTGAGCAGATGAAGCTGTCAACAAGGGCAATATACGGGCTTCGAGCTATGATTGACCTGGGAGTATACAGTGAACAGGAAGCTGTTTCCATTCAGAGTATTGCCGGAAGACAGAATATTTCAGTCAGTTATCTGGAACAGTTAATGGCAAAGCTGAAACGTGCCGGACTGGTGGAAAGCACCAGAGGCGCATGTGGAGGCTATCGTCTGGGAAGACCGGCAGATGAGATTTCTGTTGGCGATATTCTTAGGGTTCTGGAAGGCGGTCTGGAAGCGGCGCAGTGTCCGGGCACATCCCCTGAGGAAAATTGTGAGACAAAGGATATCTGTGTGGCAAAGCTTGTCTGGAAGCGGATCAATGACAGTATTACCCAGGCAGTAGATACTCTGATGCTTGGTCAGTTAATAGAAGAAAGCAGAAAAAAACAGGAAGAGAAAATATAACATCGTTTTTTATTACAGGAGGACAGAGGTTATGAATAAATTGATTTATCTTGACAATGCAGCTACAACAAAGACAGCTCCTGAAGTTGTTGAGGCAATGCTGCCATATTTTACAGAATATTATGGAAATCCATCCAGTGTATATGATTTCGCAGTCCACAGCAAGGAGGCGGTAACAAAAGCCAGAGAGCAGATTGCGGGAGTCCTGAAGGCAAAACCGGAAGAAATCTACTTTACTGCAGGCGGTTCCGAATCTGACAACTGGGCGTTAAAGGCTGCTTTTGAAGCATACAAAGCAAAAGGTAATCACATAATTACAACAAAGATCGAGCATCATGCTATTCTTCATACATGTGAATATCTGGAAAAAAGAGGCGCAAAGATCACCTACCTTGATGTAGATGAAAACGGAATCGTCTGTCTGGAGGAGCTGGAAAAAGCCATTACCCCGGAAACGATCCTGATTTCCATTATGTTTGCAAATAATGAGATCGGTTCCGTTCAGCCTGTCAAAGAAATCGGAATGATTGCAAGAGAACATGGAATTCTTTTCCATACAGACGCGGTTCAGGCCTTTGGACAGCTTCCGATCGATGTAGATGAATGCAATATTGATATGCTCAGCTCCAGCGCTCATAAGATCAACGGACCTAAGGGAATCGGATTTCTGTACATCCGCAAGGGCGTAAAGATCCGCTCCTTTGTACACGGAGGAGCCCAGGAGCGCAAACGCCGTGCAGGTACAGAAAACGTTCCGGGAATTGTAGGATACGGCGCTGCCGCAGAGCGGGCAGTAAACACAATGGCTGAGCGTACAGCAAAGGAAATTGAACTGAGAGATTATCTGATCAGCAGACTGACATCAGAGATTCCTTACGTGAAGCTGAACGGAGATCCGGTAAAGAGACTTCCCAACAATGTAAATGTAAGCTTTCAGTTTATTGAGGGTGAATCCCTGCTTCTGATGCTTGACAGCTATGGTATCTGCGGTTCCAGCGGTTCGGCCTGTACATCAGGATCTCTTGATCCGTCCCATGTGCTTCTGGCTATCGGACTTCCTCATGAGATCGCCCATGGTTCCCTTCGTCTGACACTCAGCGAAGAGACAACAAAAGAAGATCTGGATTACACAGTTGAGAAGCTGAAAGAAATTGTTCAGAATCTGAGAAATATGTCACCTCTTTATGAGGATTTTGTAAAGAAACAGAAATAAAAGGCCTGTATTCAGGTAATCTGAACCCTGAAGGCTGACAGGAACAAAGAGAAAATACGATATTATCACATAGCAGGAGGAAATAAGTTATGTACAGCGAAAAAGTTATGGATCATTTTCAGAATCCGAGAAATGTAGGAGAGATTGAGGACGCCAGCGGCGTTGGAACAGTGGGAAATGCAAAATGCGGAGATATTATGAGAATCTTTCTTGATATTGATGATGAGACTCATATCATTAAAGACTGCAAGTTTAAGACCTTTGGCTGCGGCGCTGCAGTGGCAACCAGTAGCATGGCCACAGAGCTTGTGATCGGCAAGACCATTGAAGAGGCTATGAAGGTGACAAATAAAGCGGTTATGGAGGCTCTTGACGGACTTCCGCCGGTAAAGGTTCACTGTTCACTTCTTGCAGAGGAAGCCATTCACGCAGCTCTCTGGGATTATGCTCAGAAGAACCACATTGTGATCGAGGGGCTTTCCAAGCCAAAATCCGATATTCATGAAGGCGAAGAGGAAGCAGAGGAAGAGTATTAAGAAAAAAGGCTGTGACAGACAGAATCCGGAATGTTCCATAAGGGACAGAACCGGAGGCTGCTGTTGCAGCCTTGCTCTGCTTATATTATAAAATGATATTGCGAGGTGGAAGTTTGACTGGACTTACAGAGGAACAGGTAAAAGAGAGGATTGAAGCAGGACAGACAAATGCTGATGAAAATCCCAATACCAGAACCTACAAGCAGATCGTAAAAGAAAATACCCTGACATTTTTTAACTTTCTGAACCTTGTACTGCTTGTTCTGGTTCTTATGGTAGGCTCGTTTAAAAATGCGTTTTTTGTTTGTATCATTATTATCAACACGCTGATCGGAATCGCACAGGAGATCCGGGCAAAAAAAACAATCGACAAGCTGGCGATTCTCACAGCTAAAAAGTCCATTGTTCTGAGAGAAGGAAAGAAATGGACAGTTCCTACAGAAGAGCTTGTTCTGGATGATGTTGTGTGCCTGAAAACAGGAGATCAGGTGCCTGCAGACGCCAGGATACTGGAAGGAAGCCTGGAGGTAAACGAATCCCTTTTAACAGGAGAGGCAGACAACCTTCCAAAGAATCCGGGAGACGAGCTGTTTTCAGGAAGCTTTGTAACCTCCGGTGAGGCTTCCTGCCAGATCATCCATGTAGGAAAAGATAACTATGCTTCTCAGATCACCAGTGAGGCAAAAGAATTTAAACGTCATAATTCAGAGCTGAGAAACTCTCTGAATATTATCCTTAAGGTGATCAGTATTATTATTGTGCCTATCGGAGCTATGCTGTTTTATAAACAGTATTATATGGTGGGCGACAGCTTCAGAGATTCCATTGTAAGTATGGTTGCAGGCGTACTGGGAATGATCCCGGAGGGGCTTGTACTTCTGACAAGTGTGGCTCTGACCCTGGGAGCGCTTGTACTTGCAAACAAAAAAACTTTGGTACAGGAGCTGTACTGTATTGAAACTCTGGCAAGAGTAGATACTCTCTGTCTGGATAAAACCGGAACCATTACAGAAGGCAGTATGTGCGTGGAGCGTGTAGAGCCGTTTATCCGAAGTAAGGAATATCAGGCGTCCGGGGAAAGTCAGATGGAAGAAGGAGCTGCGGCGGAAGCGTTATCCCGGCAGGAAGCGTCTGTGACGGAAAAAACGGGACAGGAAGAAGCGGCAGAACCAGAAAATACAGAAAAAATAACAGAACCAGAAAATATTGCAGAGACAGAAAGCGGGAAACAGGCAGAACTGGTTTCAGATGAACCAAAAGCCGCTGATCTGAAGGAAATCGAAGAGATCATGTGCAGCCTTATGCATGTACTGCGTGATGAGAACGCTACTGCAAATGCTCTCAGGAAACGTTTTCCGGCAAGACCTGTTATGGCCTGCGAGCATGTGATACCGTTTTCTTCAGACCGGAAATACAGCGGAGCAGTGTTTGCAGAAAAAGGCACCTATCTTATGGGAGCCGTGCAGTTTCTTTTTCCGGAAAATAATCAGGACATGATCAGTCAGGCTCAGAAATACGCAGAAGAGGGGCTGAGGGTACTTGTTCTGGCCCACAGTCCGGAAAAATCCGAAGGCACGGAGCTTCCAAAAAATCTGGAACCGGTGGCATTTTTGCTTCTGACAGATGTGATCCGTGAGGAAGCGCCTGATACCCTGAAGTTTTTTGACAGCCAGGAGGTTGATCTGAAAGTGATTTCAGGAGACGATCCTGTAACCGTAGCAGCTATTGCAAGACGCGCCGGGCTGAAAAATGCAGATCAGTATGTGGATGCCACTACGCTTCTTACAGAACAGGATGTACAGCGCGCAGTTTCAGAGTACAGCGTATTTGGCCGTGTAACACCTCAGCAGAAAAAGCAGATGGTTCAGGCGCTTAAAAGCCAGGGCCATACAGTTGCCATGACCGGGGACGGTGTGAATGATGTTCTTGCGCTGAAAGAAGCTGACTGCAGTATTGCGATGGCTCAGGGAAGCGATGCGGCCAAGAATATTGCAAATGTGGTGCTGCTGGATTCTAATTTTGCATCCATGCCCCATATTGTAAATCAGGGCCGACGGGTAGTAAACAATATCCGTACTGCAGCGTCCATGTTCCTGATCAAAACCATGTTTTCCGTTATGCTGTCTATTTTGACTATCTTTTTTGGAAATGCATATCCCTTTGAACCAATACAGATGTCTCTTATCAGCGCCTGTGCAGTAGGTATTCCTACGTTCCTTCTTGCTCAGGAAAATAATTATGATAAGATCGATCATACTTTCCTTCGGCATGTATTTTTGAATGCGTTTCCTGCAGCGATCACAATAAGCTCCTGTGTGTTTACCATCATGCTGGTATGTCAGAATGTATATCATTCCAACGCCATGCTGAATACAGCCTGTGTGCTGGTAACCGGATGGAACTATATGGCAGCTCTGAAAACCGTATATGCGCCTTTGAACCGTTACAGAAAAGTAATTATTTATGGAATGCAGTTTATTTTCTTTGCTGCAGCAGTTATTTTCCAGAAATTACTTTCCCTTGGTTCTCTGGACTTTGGTATGATCATTCTGGTGTTTATCCTCATGACCTTTGCGCCGGTTCTTATTGATGTGATCACCGGTTGGATACGGAATATTTACGCGCGGTCACTGGATAAAGAAAATCCCGGACCGGTTGCTTCTTTTCTTACAAAGCTTCAAAACGGAAAAATTTCATAAAATGAACAGGATCCTCTTCAGAATTGTTGGGGATCCTTTTTTGTGGATGAAAAACATATGAGGTGGGGGAAGCTTTTATGTGAGTATTTTACAGACTTTATTATGCGGATTTTGCGTTTGTACATTTTCTGTTACTGTTTACGACCTTTGCAGTAGCTTGACCCAAATTGTATTCCAGATCAATTTCGTTGATGGCATTTTGTCCTGTATGTCTCGGTATTTTGCCATATACATGCCAAAATATCTTGCAGGATAGTAAACTGTGACCGGCATCCGGTTTTTATCAATAATTAAAAAATACAATACAATCATTGCATATATTAATAATACATGATAAAATACAAAAAGAAAGGTTAAGGATTATGGAATTTAAACAGTTAGAATCATATATTGCCATTGTAAAATATAAAAATCTAACAACGGCTGCGGAGGCTCTGGGGATTTCTCAGCCTACCATCAGCATTCATCTGAAGAATCTGGAAGAAGAGCTGCATACCAGGCTGATCATCCGCACTGCCAAAAACTTTGAGGTGACCCGGAGAGGACAGGAGTTTTTTGTTTGCGCCCAGAATATCCTGAAGCTTCGGGATGATCTGATAAACAGCTGGAACGGCCGGGAGGCAGAGGTTATCCGCATGGGAGTTTCTACCATACCTTCCGCCTATATTTTGCCGGAGGTACTTCCTGCTTTTGGAAAAGAACACGAAAATGTATATTTTTCCATTGATCAGATGGACAGCCAGAAGGTGATTGACGAGGTACATAAAGGAACTTATGATCTTGGGCTGGTTGGAATGAAAACTGAGGACGAGCTTCTGGCATTTGAACAGTTTTACCGGGACAGGCTGGTGGTGATCACTCCTGTAAAAGAAAAGTTTCTCAGAATGAAGGAGCAGAAAGAAATGCCTGTGGAATGCCTGTTTCAGGAGCCGGTGATACTTCGTGAGAAGGGCAGCGGAAGCCGGAAAAGCGCAGGAAGATTTCTGGAAAAAATGGGGATCAAGGAAGAAAAACTTCACGTTGCAGCCAGAATCAATGATCAGGAATCCATTAAAAATCTGGTGGCAGGAGGACTGGGAATTTCCATTGTATCCGAAAAGGCTGTAAAGGACTATGTGGAATCCAGACGGCTTCTTCAGTTCAGCCTGCCGGAGGAATTCTCCGGAAGGGAGTTTTATATTGTGTACCAGAAAAATTATATTTTAAAAGAATGTGCAGGGGAATTTATAAAGTTTCTGAAGGCATATCAGAAGTGAGCGGAGCGCTGCTGCCATAGGGTGTAAGGAAACAGGCTGTATGAACAGTAATCTGAACAAGAGGATGCGTAGTGCTGCTGTCATAAGATGTAAGGAAACAGAACAGTACCGGCACCAGAGAGTGCAGACAGAAAAAATACCCGGCAGAAAAAAGGAAGGAGATACGAAATGATTCAGTTACCGGAAAATTTTGAAACCTATGCGGAGGCCAGAAAAGCAGGATTTCTTCGTATGAAACAGTTAAAGGAGTCAGGAAGAAAAGTGGTTGGTATTTTTTGCTCCTTTGTACCTACAGAGCTGATCGAGGCTGCAGGGGGAACAGCAGCGCCTCTGTGCGCAACAAGTGAGGAACCCATATCGGCAGCAGAGGCAGATCTGCCTAAAAATCTCTGCCCTCTTATTAAGGCAAGCTATGGATTTGCTCTCACAGATACCTGTCCTTATTTTTATTTCTCGGATTTTATTGTGGGAGAAACCACCTGTGACGGAAAGAAAAAAATGTTTGAGCTGATGGACAATATCAAGGAAACTTATGTCATGCAGCTTCCGGCAAGAAGAGACGAGGCAGCTCTTGACGCGTGGGAAAAAGAGGTGGTTCGTTTCTGGAAAAAGCTGGAGGATTTTTACGGGATCACCATTACAGAGGAGGATGTAAAAAAAGCCATTCGCCTGAAAAACCGGGAACGTGAGGTGATGCTTCGTTTTCTGGAGCTTGGTAAATTAAACCCGGCGCCGATTTCCGGTTATGAAATGGGAACAAGACTGGACGGTCTTGGCTTTAATCCGGATATTGAGGAACGCTGCAGGATTATTGAGGCAAGAACAGAGGAGGTTATAAAAGACTGGGAAGAAAACTACAGAGGCAAATTATCAAAACGTCCGAGGATTCTGATTACCGGCTGTCCTAACAGTGGAATCCGTGAAAAAACAATTAAAGTGATCGAAGAGCTGGGAGCGGACGTAGTGGCGTTTGACTGCTGCAACGGTACCCGTGAAAAAGTGGAGAAGGTAGATGAAACGCTTCCGGCTGCAAGAGCTCTTGCAAAAAAATACCTGAATATCAACTGTTCTGTTATGAGTCCCAATGAGACCCGTATGGATTACATCAGCAGCATGATTGACGAGTATCAGGCAGACGGTGTTCTGGAGCTGATCCTCTGCGCCTGCCATACCTACTCCATTGAGGCGTACAATGTAAAGAAAACAGCAATGGCAAAAAAGTGTTCCTTATCTGATGATTGAAACAGATTACTCCAAAGCAGACAGCGGGCAGATCAATACCCGTCTGGAGGCATTTCTGGAGACGATCAGTCAGTTTAAATAGAAACCAGAGAAGAGAAAGGTGGATATGGTTATGAAAAAAACAGTAGACGCAATGGGAGATGCCTGTCCGATCCCTGTAGTAAAAACAAAAAAGGTCATAGAAGAGCTGAAAGCCCTGGGCGCACAGTAGAAACCTTTGTAGACAATGAGATCGCAGTGCAGAATCTCACAAAGCTGGGAAAGAGCTGCGGCTATTCTGTTCTGTCTGAAAAAGCTGGAAGAAAAAGAAAGTTCCGCGTTGAGATCCAGGTAGCGGCAGGAGAGCAGCGAACAGATGCAGGAGCAGGAGCCTTCCTGCATTCCGGACATGAGACGCAGGAACACGGTAGTGGTAATTTCCTCCCAGTGTATGGGAGAGGGCGATCCGGAGCTGGGGGCTGCACTGATGAAAAGCTATATTTACGCACTTTCCAGCAGGATCAGCTTCCCTCTGCATACTGTTTTATAACTGCGAGGAGTGAAGCTGGCCTGCCAGGATGCGCCCACACTGGAGGATCTGAAGAGCCTGGAGGCTCAGGGTGTGGAACTCCTTGCCTGCGGAACCTGCCTGAATTTTTACGGACTGTCAGAAAAAGCTTCAGGCAGGAAGTGTCACTAATATGTATGTGATCGCAGAAAAAATGAGCCAGGCGGCCTGGTCATCAAGCCATGATAAGAGAAAGAAAGCCCTGTGTGGTACTGACTTTTTCCACTACAACAGCAGCCATGTCCATGGAAAAAAGGTGCGGTGAGCATAAGATACCCGGACGGCTGATCCCGGTTCCAAGAGAGATCACAGCAGGCTGCGGCCTTGCTTGGAAAATGCCGGAAGAGGATTATGAAAAATATAAGGACGAGGTGGAAAGTCTGAACATTACAGTGGAGCAGAAGGTTTGGCTGAAATTATAAAAATAAGGAAATAGGCGATCATGGAATATATTGGAATAGACATTGGTTCTACCTGTGCCAAGGTTGCTGTTCTGGATGAGGATGAGAACATCCTTCATCAGTCTGTGCAGCCTACCGGATGGAGCAGCGTGGATACTGCAGAGATCATTAAAAATATGCTTCTGGAAAAGGGAATTTGTCCTGAAACCGGAAAAGTTGTGGCTACCGGCTATGGAAGGGTATCTGTACCCTATGCAGATAAAACCGTAACTGAGATTACCTGCCATGCCAGAGGCGCAGTATGGCTTCATAACAAAAAAGATATGACAGTCATTGACATCGGAGGTCAGGATACAAAGATCATTATTCTGGAAAACGGTATGGTGAAGGATTTTGCCATGAATGATAAATGCTCTGCCGGAACAGGACGCTTTCTGGAGGTCATGGCAAATACCATGGCTCTGAGACCGGATGCGCTCTGTGAGCTGGCGCGAAAGGGAAAGAAGGTAAAAATCAGCTCCATGTGCACGGTTTTTGCAGAATCTGAGGTGATCAGCCTGATCGGTCAGGGGGAGAAAAAGGAAAATATTGCTTTTGCAGTGGTAAATTCTATTGCGGATAAAGTAGTCTCCCAGTGCAGTAAGATGAATGTGGGAGCCGGAGAAGTATTTCTTACCGGAGGCCTGTGTGAATGCGGTTATCTGCAGGAAATCCTGGAACAGAAGCTTGGATCTCCTGTGCTTACAGGACCGGAATGCCGATATGCAGGAGCCATCGGGGCTGCGCTTTGCGGCAGAAACATATAGAACAGAGGAGATGCGTTATGATTTATTTTGATAATGCAGCCACCACCATGCATAAACCGGAAACGGTGGTTCGTGCGGTGGCGCAGGCTTTGAATTCTCTGGGAAATGCAGGGAGGGGCGCCCATGAGGCGTCCCTTGAGGCTTCCCGGAACATTTATGGAGTCAGGGAACGGTTGCAGATCTTTTTCACGGAGAGGACCCGTCCCGGATCGCTTTTACTTTAAATTCCACAGAGAGCCTGAACACTGCGATCAAAGGAATCCTGAAGCCGGGAGACCATGTGATTACTACGGTTCTGGAACACAATTCCGTGCTTCGCCCTCTCTATGAGATGGAAGAAAAAGGTGTGGAAGTGACGATCCTTCCCTGTGATGAGTACGGAATGGTTTATCCGGAGGATTTTATCCGTGCGAGTCCGTCCCAATACAAAGGCATTTATCTGTACCCATGGCTCAAACCTTTACAGGTAATGTGCTGCAGGTTCAAAGCATTGGCGCAGCAGCCAGGGAGAGGGGGATCCTTTTTGTGGTGGATGCCTCCCAGACTGCCGGAGTATTTGATATTGACGTTCAGAAGATGAATATTGATATTCTCTGCTTTACCGGACACAAGGTCTTCTGGGCCCCCAGGGAACTGGCGGTATGTATGTGAGGAGCAGGGGTGGATGTCCGTCCGCATTGAAGTCCGGCGGAAGCGGCAGTAAAGACCTTTGAGAAACAACACCCTTCACAAATGCCTGCTGCTCTGGAGGCAGGAACCCTGAACGGACACGGTCTGGCAGGTCTTGGGCGCTGCTGTGGACTATCTGAACCGGCAGGGGCTTTGCTTCCATCCGCGCAAAAGAGCAGGCATCTGATGAAGAAGTTCTATCTGGGAGTCCGGGATATTCCGGGAGTGAAGGTTTATGGGGATTTCCGGACCATGGACCGCTGCGCCATAGTAACCTTTGAATATCAGGGATTATGATTCCGGCGAAGTGGGCGACGCCCTGTATATGGATTATGGCATTGCCACAAGAACCGGGGCTCACTGTGCTCCGCTTGATGCACCAGGCGCTGGGAACGACAGCGCAGGGAGCGGTGCGCTTCAGCTTCAGCCATTTTAATACAGAAGAAGAGATACAGACAGGGATAGAGGCGGTCAGGGAACTGGCGGAGTGACAAGGTGAGAGTAGGCGCCTGTTACAGAGACTGTGAGTATGTAGTAAAAAGTCCGGAGTTCGTTTTGGGAAAACCGGACTTTTTATTGTTAGTGAATCAGAGTTTTTACTGGTAAGTGAGACTCATAATGATCCCCTGTGGATAATCTCCGTATTTTTCCCCAAAAATGTTTACGCCGCCCATATGGACTGCGTCCTCTTTAACTTCGATTCTCAGAGAGATATATGGTTTTTCTGCTATTGAAAGGTCCTTAAGTGCAACATTTTGGCGAATAAGATTTCCGTCAAGATATACGCCATTATTTCTGACAGAAAAAGTTTTTAATATTCCATGCTGGGTATTACCGTTAGGCCATGCGGGAGGCGTAAGTTTTCCTCTTCTGGCTCCAAAGTCGCCGGGACAGTGATAGACACCGATTTCCAGATCATTTACGGAAACAGTAATATCAGAGGGCCAGTTTTCCAGAAAGCCAGGCGCTTCTGAACATAATTCCATACAGAAGGAAATCTCTTTCAGAGGAATCAGAGGGTTATAAATATTTGGAAATCGATATTCAATGTACCCGGAACAGAACCAGATCAGCTGAGCGTTGATTCGCTTTGGTGAATAAAAAGTTACGGAAGTGTCGCAGGCATCGATCATACCGTGTTCATCGGCCAGCCCACAGGTGGGATTTACATTGCAGTCAGTAAAATTTCCAATAGGCATATTTACAGAAATTGTTTTATTTTCAGAGTCGGCATCCGCATCAAAAGTTTCAAGGTGAAGAGATTGCATACTGCAGATACAGACTCTCATTGAGCCGTGGATTCCGGGTTGACTTTCTGTAACAATAAGCTTTGCTTCTTCTAATGTTTTGATGTGTAAAGCGGCAGAAGACAAAGGAATATTTAAAAGGGTGGAAATTTCCTGAAGAGATCTGGAAGTGTTTTTTAGCATATCCAGAATTTTCAGCCGTACCGGTGAAGAGAGTGCTTTGCCTATTTTGATAATACGCTTCTGATGTTCGGGATTACTGAGATGAAGATAGATATTTCTTTCGCCAATGATTCTGACTGTTCTTTTTTCTTTTCCTGCCATATGCTCCTCCTGATATATATGCTTGATTAAAATAAATTTTCTTTCTTACATTTTTCTTAATTACTCCATATTTTTATTATAACATTTATTACATAAAAAATAAAGTAAATATGCAGGTTTTACAAATAAAATAACGTTAAATTGATTATAATGCTGAAAATACTTCTTTATATAAAAAACATATTGTAAAAAAATGACAAAATAGTATAACATAATTATTGTAATAAAAAACAAAAACAATTGGGAGGTAATAAAAATGAAGAAACGGATGGCTCTACTTATGGCAGCAGTTACAGCAATTTCAGCAATGGGGATAGGAACAACAGTTTATGCAAAAGAAGAGACAGAGCAGGTATTGGATGGAAAAACTGTGGGATTTGCACAGACAGACAGCATGTCTGCATGGCGAACCACAGAAACAGACAGTATTAAAGAGTATGTTGAAAAAGCCGGCGGTGAGCTGATTGTTAAAGATGCGGGAGGAGACATTGCAACACAGGAGTCCGATATTCGTGATCTGGTTGCTGCAGGAGTAGATTATCTGGTTGTGGCTCCGTTAGAGGATAATGGACTTCAGGGTGCGCTGGAAGAGGCAATGGCAAATGAGATACCGGTGATCCTGGTAGACCGTACTATTGAAGGTGAAGCAGGAACTCATTATACAACTGCAATTATGTCAGACTTTGTATGGGAAGGAGAGCAGTGTGCAAAAGCTCTTATGGAGGCACTTCCTGATGGAGGAAAAGTTGTAATTATTAACGGAGGTTACGATTCTTCCACTTCTACAGATCGACAGGAGGGATTTGTAAATGCTCTTGATGCGGATAAGTATGAAATTGTAGCAGAGCAGGATGGAGAATGGCTGATGGATAAAGCTCAGGCTGTAATGGAAAATATTCTTCAGGCTCAGGGGGAAGAAAATATTGATGCGGTATTCTGTGTGACAGATGATATGGTGCAGGGAGCCATGAATGCCATTGAGGCAGCAGGGCTGAAACCAGGAGAAGATATTCTTACTCTGGGAATTGACGGAACAAGGGCGGCATTTGAGGCAGTAGAAGAGGGAAAACAGCTTGCTTCCTGTACCTGTACCCCATATTTTGGAGAAATTGTACTGGATACGATAACTAAAATAAGCAATGGAGAAGAAATTCCGGAAGCAATTACAAATGAGGATACTCTTTATACAAAAGAAAACGTGGATGTAGAACTTGGATTCTAAGGTTTATCGGTAAAAACGGATGGAGCTGCGGTGGAGTATACAGGCTTTGCCGCAGCCTTTTTTATTGAGAAAAGGAGCGTTTTATGAGTGGAGTTTTACTTGAAATAAAAGGACTGGAGAAAACGTTTCCCGGTGTTCGGGCTTTGAAAGGAGTGCAGCTCACTGTAAATAAGGGTGAGGTACACGGACTTATGGGAGAAAACGGCGCAGGAAAATCTACATTGATTAAGGTTCTCACAGGTATTTATCAGAAAAATGGAGGAAGTATTCGATTTGATGGTGAGGAAATCAATGCGGCAACACCTATGGAAGCTAATGAAAAGGGAATTTCTACTATCTATCAGGAATTGAACCTTATCCCGTTCCAGACTGTTTATGAAAACCTGTTTGTAGGCAGAGAACCAAGAAACAGATTTAAAGCAATTGACAGGAAAAAAATGATTTCTGAGGCTGCCCGTATTTTGAATGAACTGGGCATAGAAATTGATGTTACGAAACCGCTGAAAGAGTTTTCAACAGCTGTTCAGCAGATGGTAGCAATTGCCAGGGCTGTCAGTATTCAGGCAAAACTGGTTATCATGGATGAACCTACTTCTTCCCTGGACAAAAATGAGGTTCAGGTTTTGTTTGATATTATCCGTAAATTAAAAAATCAGGGAATCAGTGTTATTTTTATCAGTCACAAGCTGGATGAGATCTTTGAAATCTGTGATCGCCTGACTGTATTTAAAGATGGTGAATATGTTGGAGATTATGATATAGAAGAGCTTGATCAGTTCAAACTGATTTCTCTGATGGTGGGAAGAGAAACAAAAGTTCTGGAGCGCAAAAAACAGGATTATACGTTTAAAGATGCTGATACGGCAGTACAAATGAAAAACATACATCAGGGAATGCGCCTGAGTGGAGTAGACATTGAAATCCGACAGGGAGAGGTTGTTGGTCTGGCGGGGCTGCTGGGTTCAGGAAGAACAGAATTGGCGCAGGTATTGTTTGGAATGAATCCTCCAGATGCCGGAGAAATCTTCTGGTGGGGAGAGAAGGCAGAAATCCATTCTCCGTCAGACGCCATAAAAAAAGGTATGGGCTTTTGTACTGAAGACCGTAAGGTGGAAGGCATTATTCCACATCTGTCGGTCAGAGAAAATATGACAGTAGCACTGCTGCCGAAATTAAGTTCTGCAGGCTTTGTAAAAAAGAAAGAACAGGATCAGATCGTACGTAAATATATAGAGCGCCTGAAAATAAAAACACCGTCTCCGGAACAGGCAATCTGTAATCTCAGTGGAGGAAATCAACAGAAGGTATTGCTTGCCAGATGGATGTGCATGAATCCCAGGCTGATGATTCTGGATGAGCCGACCCGTGGAATTGATGTAGGAGCAAAGGCGGAAATTGAGGAGCTGATCCAGGAACTGTCAGCGGAGGGTGTTTCTGTTTTAATGATTTCTTCGGAAATTGCAGAGCTGGAACGTAACTGTGACAGAGTGTTTGTTATGCGTGACGGAAAAGTAGCAGGAGAAGTAACAGGTCAGGAAATCAGACAGGACAGAATTATGGAAATAATTGCAAGTGGAAGTGAGGTAGGCTGCCATGACTAAAACAAAACAGGATTATCAGCAGATCGTAAAACAGTATAGTGCGGTTGCAATGCTTTTATTTTTCATAATATTAAATTCACTGTTTACCCCTAATTTTTTCAGGATGGGTACTTTAAATAATATCATTACTCAAATATGTCCCACTGTTCTGTGCGGTATGGGAATGACACTGGTCATTTCTACCGGGGGGATTGATATTTCCGTGGGATCTGTAATGGCTCTTGCAGGTGTTATGACAGCTAAGCTTATGCCGGAGACAGGGCTTGTTCCGGCGATTTTACTGGCAGTAGCAGCCTCTGTTCTGGTTGGATGTATTGCAGGCTTTTTTGTGGGAGTGCTGGATCTTCAGGCAATGGTTATTACGCTGGGACTTATGTTGGGAGTCCGTGGAGCGGCTCAGGTATTATGCGATGGCAGAGATATCTATTTTAATAAACTGGGAGATGTAGGAGAGCAGCTTAGTTTGCTGGGAACCTATAAGATTGGCGGAATTGTTCCGGTACAGATTATTCCGATCCTTATTTTTGTTGTAGCTGTATGGATCATAGTCGAAAAGACAGTTTTTGGAAGACAGATTCAGGCTGTGGGAGATAATATAAAGTCCAGTGCTCTTGCTGGCATCAACACATCGGCTGTTATGATGGCAGTATATGGATTCAGTGGATTCTGTGCTGCATTTGCAGGAATATTTCAGGCGTCAAAGGTTTCAGTAGCAGCCGGAAGCTCACTTGGCCAGCTGGCAGAGCTGGATGCTATTGCAGCTGTTGTTATTGGCGGAACGCCTATGAGCGGGGGAAAAGCCCATGTAATTGGAACCTTGATCGGTGCTTTGATTATGCAGATGATTACTTTGACATGTGTTATGAATAATATTCCGGATCAGTATGCACAGGTGTTTAAGGCAGCAATTATTGTGTTTGCAGTATTTATACAGAGGGAACAGGCAAAATAGGGAGGTGCAAAATGAAAACAGTCAGAAAAATTTATAATTCTTTTTATTCAAAAAGCACCATTCTGGCATTTGTGCTTCTGGTGGTGATTTCCAGCATTATCTTTTATGACAGAGGATTTCTTTCTCCGGCAAATATTATTAACATTTTGATGAAGGCGGCAAAAAATGGAGGATTTTTGGCTCTGGGAATGACATTTGTAATTCTGTGCGGAGAGATTGATCTTTCTGTAGGAGCAGTTTTTGCCCTTAGCGGAGTAGTAATGGGGCTGGTCGGTCAGGTGAATCCTGTTCTCGGAATTGTGTGTGGAATTCTTACAGGTGTTATTTCAGGCTGGATGATTGGATTCATGGTAACAAAGATGAGAATCTCTTCCTGGATCGCATCATTGGCTATGCTGTTTGCTTTGAGAGGAGTGATTCTGATCGTTGCAAAACGATCAGTTCCTATCGAAAAGGGAATTATGCGATTTGCTGATCTGAAATTCATCAAAGGAGTGATTCCGGGTGCAAAAAGCGGAGTTTCTATTTTGATTCCCCTTTTGTTCCTGGTGACCTTTCTGTGTATGTATCTGGCAAAAAACACTAAATTCGGAATGGGAATGTATGCAGTAGGAGGAAATGGCGAAGCTGCAAGAATGATGGGAATCGATGTAGACAGAATAAAAATGAAATCATTCATCTGCTGCGGAGCGATTGCTGCTTTTTCAGGAGTATTGCTTGCATCAAGCAGTGGAAGCGCTACGCTGAGTGCGGGAAATATGTATGAAACTTACGCAATTGCCATGTGCGCTATTGGCGGAGTAAAACTTACAGGTGGAGAGGGAAGATTCTCAGGAGCTTTTTTTGGAATTATGATTTACTTTATTATCAATACCATTTTTACATACCTGCCTACAGACGTATTTACAGTACACTGGCAGTCTATTATTATGGGAGCTCTGGTATTGATATCTGTAGGGGTACAGTCAGAAAAGCTTCAGAAGTTTAAATTAAGAAAAAAACAGGTGGACAAAATATGATACAGCTGGAGACACAATGGAGCAATACTGTTAATAAAGATCATGTATGGGAAGAGTATCCACGGCCCAATATGGTACGAGACAGTTATGTAAATCTAAATGGAGAGTGGGACTGTTGTATTAATCGTGAAAATACAACGGATTTTTATGATAAAAAAATTCTGGTTCCTTTTTCTCCGGAGACCAAATTATCAGGAATACAGCAAATTGTTCAGCCAGAGGAATTTCTTCATTACAGAAGATATTTTACCTTGCCGGAGGGATTTGTAAAGGAGAAAGTGTTGCTGCATTTTGGTGCGGTAGATCAGGAATGTCATGTATATCTGAATGGCAGGAGGGTCGGAAGCCATAAAGGGGGATATCTGCCGTTTTCCTTTGATATTACAGAACTTTTGACTGATGGAGAAAATGTTCTCACTCTTTGTGTAAAAGATATGACGGAAAAATCTCCCCATGCAAGAGGAAAGCAGAAACTTGTAAAAAAAGGAAAATATGGTTCACTTTTTTATACGCCTCAAAGTGGAATCTGGAAAACTGTGTGGATGGAAAGTGTTTGCAAACATTATATAGAATCAGTTAAAATCACCCCGGTGTTCGATGAGGGAAAAGTGAAAATACGTGTTCTGTCAGAAGAAAAAAAGAACAGGAATCCTGAGACTGTAAATATACGGATTTATGATGGTAAGAATCTGGTTGCAGAGGCGAAAGGAATAGAAGGAAAGACGATCCGTATTTCTCTTGGAGATTTTCGTCCATGGTCTCCGGACAGCCCGGCTCTTTATGATGTGGAAATACGAATGGGGGATGATTTTGTAAAATCCTACTTTGGTATGCGCAAATTTTCTACAGGGAGAGACAGAAATGGAATTCTCAGATTTTATCTGAATAATAAACCATTCTTTTTTAACGGAGTTCTGGATCAGGGATACTGGCCGGAGGGACTTCTGACAGCGCCCTGTGACGAAGCACTTATATATGATATCGTTAAGCTTAAAGAGATGGGATATAATACGATACGAAAACATATTAAAATTGAGCCGGAACGATTTTATTATCACTGCGACAGACTGGGGATGGTTGTATGGCAGGATATGCCAAATGGCGGCGGAGATTATAATATGATATTTGTGACATATCTGACCAATGCTTTTGACTGGTTTGCCAGAGGGATTAAAGATAATCATTACTCATGGTTTAGAAGAGATGATGCTGAGGGAAGGAAACAGTACTATAAAGATCTTACAGGAATGATACGTCTGCTTTATAATTATCCCTGTATTGCAGTGTGGGTTCCGTTTAATGAAGGGTGGGGACAGTTTGATGCGAATAAGGCAACTGCTCTGATCCGTAAGAAAGATCCTGACCGCCTGGTAAATGAAGCATGTGGGTGGTTTGACCAGAAGGGCGGGGACATGTACAGTATCCACAATTATGTGAGAAAACTGAAGGTAAAACCTCAGGATCGCGTAGTAGCACTGACTGAATATGGAGGCTATGCTTATCCTGTAAAAGAGCATATGGCATGTCAAAAAGAATTTGGATATAAACATTACCATTCCAGAGAAGAACTGACCGATAATTACAGGAGACTGTGGGAAGAAGAAATTTATCCTAATTTGAAAAAGGGACTGTCCAGTGCTATTTATACTCAGACCAGTGATATTGAGGAAGAAATAAATGGCGTGATGACTTATGACCGAAAGGTAGATAAGTTGATTCCGGAAGAGGTTTATAAACTAAATCAGAAACTGTATCAGATTTTTGAGAAAATAACAGAGTGAAAATTGTGGAAAGATAAAAGCCCGGTTTTATTTTGTGTAAAAGGAGAACAGACCTGACAGCGAAATCGTGTCAGGCCTGTTCTCTTTTGTCTCCTGTCTGAAAAGGCACAGTCTGTCAGACAGATTATTTTTTTCTGCAAAGCCAGAAGCATCCAAAAGCAGGTATCTGAACTCCTTTGGCTTCCATTTTACGCCCGGAGATCAGATCTGTATATATACCGTCTTCTTCATTGATCCATGCGACCTTATCATATTCGCTGAAATTATAGATTCCGATGAATTTTTCTTCTTCATTCTCGCGTACAAGAGCAAGAACAGAAGAATCCCATGTATCAATGGTGCGAAGGGCGGTGTCGCTGTTAAATACAGTATGCTCTTTTCTGATTTTTTCCAGATGATCAAGGGCAGGAAACAGTTTTCCCTGTACAGTTTCAGGCTTTTTACGGTTTTCAGCAAGTTCCCAGTTAAAATCACCTCTGTGGAGATAGCGGGAATCCTCTGCCTTTTCCGGATCTTCTCTGTAAGAATAATCATTCAGCTGACCGATTTCATCACCGCTGTAAATGACAGGAATTCCTGACTGAGAAAGCATAAAGGCATGGAGCGTAATGTCGTATCGGATTCCCCGGTTTACTCCGTCTTCGTTTCTTTCAAATCCGAAGCGCTCGATGCCGCACAGAGAAGCAGTTGTTCCGCAGAGACGGGCATCTCCAAGCCTTGGATCATCATTGTACAGTTCTCCTCTTGCAAAGGAGTCCGGATAGCTTCCGGTGAGGAAGGCGTTCAGGTATTTTTTATGAGGAATCTCCTGAATTCCGGAGCAGCTCAGAAAATCATAATCAAGTCCCCAGCCGATGTCGTCATGACAGCGGAGATAGTTCTGGAAAACATAATCGCGGGGCAGTTCAGCAACAATATCAAGCTGGCGGCGCAGAAGGGAGACGTCTCTGGTTGCAACAGTGTGCCAGGTAGTTGCCATGGTTGTCACATTGTAAAGAAGATGACATTCCGGTTTTTCAACAGTTCCGAAATAAGGAACTACTTTTTCCGGGGACATAACAACTTCACCAAGTAAAAGCACACCGGGGCAGACAATCTCACAGATCATACGCATGATGCGGACAATGGTGTGTACCTGGGGGAGATTGCGGCAGTTGGTTCCAAGCTGTTTCCAGATATAGGGAACTGCGTCAAGCCGTATAATATCAACGCCCTGATTTGCAAGATAAAGCATATTAAAGACCATTTCATTAAGAACTACAGGATTGCGGTAATTCAGATCCCACTGGTAGGGATAAAAAGTAGTCATAACATGCTTCCGGATATCTTCCAGCCAGGTAAAGTTTCCCGGAGCAGTGGTGGGGAATACTTCAGGACAGGTTTTTTCATAAAGCGCAGGAATATCATAGGAATCAAAGAAGAAATAACGATCCTGATATTCTTTTTCCCCGGCGCGGGCACGCTTTGCCCACTCATGCTCTTCAGAGGTATGATTCATAACGAAATCAAGGCATACACTGATTCCGCGTTTATGACATTCTGAGGTCAGGTGAGAAAATTCATCCATAGTTCCAAGCTCTGGCTGAACAGAACGAAAATCCGAAACAGCGTATCCGCCGTCACTGCGGCCTTTCGGAGAGGCCAGAAGCGGCATCAGATGAAGATAGTTGACATTACACTCCTGTACATAATCCAGCCTGCCTTCCAGACCGCTCAGGGTTTTGGCAAAGGAGTTTACATACATCATCATTCCAGTAAGATCGTTGCGCTTATACCAACGTGGATCTTTTTCGCGGGAAAGATCAGAAGCCTTCAGATCTGCGTTTCGCGCATCATAAAAACCTTTCAGCCCGTCAAGAAGCTGAGTGAGATGCTCCATAACCTGAGGATCATCCTGGTAAAGCTCACAGTACAGCCATTTCAGTTCATCCATATGACGGTTCAGACGCTCCTGATAGACAGCCGTATCTTTTTCCACAGCCGGAATTTTAACAGGCTCAGTCTTCTTTGTTTCGACCTTAACAGGCTCGGTATTCTTTGTTTCGACCTTAATGGGCTCAGTTTTAGAGGTAGAGACTTTAACAGGCTCAGTCTTCTTTGTTTCGACCTTAACAGGCTCAGTTTTAGAGGTAGAGACTTTAACGGGCTCGGTCTTCTTTGTTTCCACCTTAACAGGCTCAGTTTTAGAGGTAGAGACTTTAACGGGCTCAGTCTTCTTGGTTTCGACCTTAACAGGCTCAGTTTTAGAGGTAGAGACCTTAACAGGCTCAGTCTTCTTTGTTTCAACCTTAACGGGCTCTGTTTTGGAGGTGGCGATTTTTTCAACCTCTGTTTTTTTCGTTTCAAGTTTTGCATTACTATGTTGTACAGAGCCGGAAGCAGTTTTTATACGTTCTGCTTCAGCCTTTGCCGCAGCTTTCTTTTTCTGGAGTCTTTTCTTTGCCATAATCATTCTCCTTTGCTTATCATGAGAATCAGCAGAAAATATTTTCTTCTACAAAAATAATGGGATTTCGCTGATTTTCCAACACAATTAGTTGTTTTAAAATACAATTTTTCGCCTGTTTTTCAGTATTGTCTGACAGGTTTTATAGTAATCTTACAAGGGTAGTAGTGAAATGTCAAGTATGCCAGAGTAAACGATCAGGCAGAGATGAATTATGGTGACCTGTGAACAGAAATGAATCATATAAAAATTCTATGGACAAAATCCGCGTTATGTTGTTTTTGCAGGATGCACACAGAAAGAGAGTGCAGAATCAGCACAGGCGTTTTATGTCGGCAGTACAGAGACGATATCTGTGTTGAGAAACTTCCTTATTATTGTATATGGAAATTGGAATGATGCACAGACGATGCAGCTTTTGCAGCAGGGAAAAAGCAAAAGCTGCAGTTGATGATCACTTATTTTAGAGGGATAAATTCTGGCGTTCTGTTTTTGAAGATGGTATAATACCGGAAACCGCAGTCAATCAGAACATCTGTAGCCTTGTCAAAGGCAAAAGCTATTTTTTCCGGAGAATGGGCATCTGCGCCAACTGTAATAATCTCGCCTCCCAGCTGGCGGTAACGGCGGATCACTGCAGTGCAGGGATTGGGTTCTCCAAGACCATAATGATAACCGCCTGTATTCAGTTCAATCCCGATATTTTTACGGACCAGAGTACGAAGTATTTCGTCAAGAATATCCTGATATCGTTCATAGCTGTAATAAAGATTTTTGTTTGGGCCGTAGCGTACAATATAGTCGATATGTCCGTATACATCCATTTCTGAGAACACATCCAGATTTTCCAGAATTGATTCAAAATATTCTCTGTAGCCCCGGGCTTCCTCACGGTTTTTAAAATATTCCCCGTAATAAGGGTCCTGACCGTGAACGACATGAGAGGAACCAATGACAAAATCAAAGGGAAATCTGCTTAACTGTTCGCTGAAATGTTTTTTCAGATGGGGCTGAAGCCCGTATTCAATACCGAAATTCACCGTAATACTGTCTTTGTATTTTTCTTTTAAAAAAGCAAGCCTGTCTGCATATGCCTCCACTTCCAGATGAAAAATCTGCTGATCCGGGGTGGGCGGATAGTCCGGATCCAGATGTTCGGTAAAGCAGACACCCTCAAGTCCCCGTGATATAGCGTTTTTGATCATATTTTCCATGTCTGTGTCGGAATCGGCAGAAAAAGAAGAGTGCATATGACAGTCCCATAAAATGCTGTTTTTCATAGAAACCCTCCGTTATGTATGTTATAAGCCGATTATAGCACAGAGATTTACTTTTTTTGTAATGTTTTTTCCAAAATAGTCTTGAATTTTTGTATGAGATTCGATACAATATGTTCAGGTTGACGTTTCTTTAACAATAGAGGGAGCGCCATAATCAACCATTTAATTCATAGGAGGAATTTATCATGGCAGTAAAAGTTGCAATTAATGGATTTGGCCGTATCGGTCGTCTGGCTTTCCGTCAGATGTTTGGAGCAGAAGGATTTGAAATCGTTGCTATCAACGACCTTACTTCCCCGAAAATGCTGGCTCACTTATTAAAATATGACTCTACACAGGGCAGATATGAACTGTGTGACAAAGTAGAGGCTGGAGAAGACTCTATCACAGTTGATGGAAAAGAAATCAAAATCTATGCAAAAGCTAACGCTGCAGAGCTTCCTTGGGGAGAGATCGGCGTAGACGTTGTTCTTGAGTGTACAGGATTCTACACATCCAAAGATAAAGCTCAGGCTCATATCGATGCTGGCGCTAAACACGTTATCATTTCCGCTCCGGCAGGAAACGACCTTAAGACAATCGTTTACAATGTAAACCACGAAGGTCTTACAAGCGAAGACAAGATCATCTCCGCTGCATCCTGCACAACAAACTGCCTTGCTCCGATGGCAAAAGCTCTTAACGATCTTGCAGCTATCAAGACAGGTATCATGTGCACAATCCACGCTTACACAGGCGATCAGATGACACTTGACGGACCGCAGAGAAAAGGCGATCTGAGAAGATCCCGTGCAGCTGCAGTTAATATCGTTCCGAACAGCACAGGTGCTGCAAAAGCTATCGGTCTTGTTATTCCGGAACTGAACGGCAAGCTCATCGGTGCTGCACAGCGTGTTCCAACCCCAACAGGTTCTACTACAATCCTTACAGCAGTTGTTGAAGGAAATGTAACAAAAGAGCAGATCAACGCAGCTATGAAAGCAGCTTCCAACGAGTCCTTCGGATACAACGAAGACGAGATCGTATCCAGCGATATCGTAGGAATGAAATACGGTTCTCTGTTCGATGCTACTCAGACTATGGTTCTTCCGCTTGATAACGGAACAACTCAGGTACAGGTAGTTTCCTGGTATGACAACGAGAACTCCTACACAAGCCAGATGGTTCGTACAATCAAACACTTTGGCAAACTTCTCGGAGCATAATTGTTTCATACGAAAGAATGAAATAGACTCAGTAAGGGGTCCGGTCTGATTAGGGCCGGATTCCTTTTTTATTAAAATTCGGAGGTTATAGGATCATGGGATTAAATAAAAAATCTGTTGATGATATCAATGTAAAAGGCCAGAAGGTTCTGGTAAGATGCGACTTTAACGTGCCGCTGAAAGAGGGAAAGATCACAGACGAAAACCGTCTTGTGGCAGCTCTTCCTACTATTAAGAAACTGGTTGCTGACGGCGGAAAGATCATTCTCTGCTCTCACCTGGGAAAACCGAAGGGAGAACCGAAGCCGGAGCTTTCTCTTGCCCCTGTAGCAGTTCGTCTTTCTGAGCTTCTTGGACAGGAAGTAAAATTTGTTGCAAGCCCTGTTGTTGTTGACGACACAGTAAAAGCAGCAGTAGACGCTATGAACGACGGAGAAATCGTTCTTCTTGAAAATACACGTTATCGTGCAGAAGAAACAAAGAACGGAGAAGCTTTCAGCAAGGATCTTGCTTCCCTTGCAGACGTATTCGTAAATGATGCATTCGGAACTGCTCACAGAGCACACTGCTCCAATGTTGGTGTTACAGAATTCATCGACACCTGTGTAGTAGGATACCTGATGCAGAAAGAAATCGACTTCCTTGGAAAAGCAGTAGAAACTCCGGTAAGACCGTTTGTTGCTATCCTTGGCGGCGCAAAGGTTGCTGATAAACTGAACGTAATCTCCAACCTTCTTGAGAAATGCGATACTCTCATCATCGGCGGCGGTATGGCTTATACTTTCCTTAAAGCAAAAGGTCTTGAAGTAGGCGCTTCTCTTGTAGACGATACCAAACTTGACTACTGCAAGGAAATGATCGAAAAAGCAGAGAAACTTGGCAAGAAACTTCTTCTTCCTGTAGATACTGCTATCGCAAAATCTTTCCCGAACCCGATCGATGCTGAGATCCCGGCTGAGTATGTTGACTGTGATGCAATTCCGGCAGACGTACTCGGACTTGATATAGGACCGAAGACAGCAGAGATTTATGCAGAGGCTGCTAAAACAGCCAAGACTGTTGTATGGAACGGACCGATGGGCGTATTTGAGAATCCGGTTCTTGCAAAAGGTACAATCGCTGTAGCAAAAGCTCTTGCAGAAACAGACGCAACAACAATCATCGGCGGCGGTGACTCTGCAGCAGCAGTAAACCAGCTTGGATTTGGTGACAAAATGAGCCACATTTCCACAGGCGGCGGCGCTTCTCTGGAATTCCTGGAAGGTAAGGAACTGCCGGGCGTAGCAGCAGCTAACGATAAATAAAACACTTAATGAGGACGAGCGAGAGCGAAGTTCCGGATTTAGTGTGAATTTAGTGCGAGACCATTTCCGTACCTTAGCAGGCAAAAACGAGCCTGGTTGAGGGAATACACGGGAAATGGCAATCGTATTGCAGCGAATCGATTTCCCCTGCAGAAGAGGGAAATCATGATAATCCCTGTTTTACGACGGCAGATCAGATATAAGATAATTTTAACAAGATAGGAGAAAATAAAAATGGCAAGAAAGAAAATTATCGCTGGTAACTGGAAAATGAACATGACTCCCAGCGAAGCAGTTAAATTAGTAGAAACTCTGAAACCGCTTGTAAATAATGAAGAAGTTGACGTAGTATTCTGCGTTCCGGCTATTGACATTATCCCGGTTGTAGAGGCTTGCAAAGGAACAAATATCCAGATCGGCGCAGAGAACATGTACTTTGAAGAGAAAGGCGCTTACACAGGCGAGATTTCTCCGGCTATGCTCACAGATGCAGGCGTAAAATATGTTGTTCTCGGACATTCTGAGAGAAGAGAATATTTTGCAGAGACAAACGAGACTGTAAACAAAAAAATGCTGAAAGCTTTTGAGCACGGAATTACTCCGATCATGTGCTGCGGCGAGACTCTTGATCAGAGAGAGCAGGGCGTGACAATGGATTTCATCCGTCAGCAGGTTAAGGTTGGTTTCCAGAACGTAACAGCAGATCAGGCAAAAACTGCAGTGATCGCTTACGAGCCGATCTGGGCTATCGGAACTGGAAAAACAGCTACAACTGAGCAGGCTCAGGAAGTTTGCGCAGGAATCCGTGCATGCATCGCTGAAATCTATGATGAAGCAACAGCAGAAGCAATCCGTATCCAGTACGGCGGATCTGTAAATGCTGCAACTGCTCCGGAACTGTTCGTACAGAACGATATCGACGGAGGTCTTGTTGGCGGCGCTTCTCTGAAAGAAGAGTTCGGAAAGATCGTAAACTACAAATAAGTATCAACTGTATATTTAACCAATAAAAACACCGCAGAATATCCGGTTCTGGAAACACAATTTCAGGACCGGAATGTTCTGCGGTGTTTTTGCGTAAATGTAATTATAGATGGATTTTAAGGGAAATTCAGCATAAACTTTAACACGTTACTTGACAAATGTCCTCTGGCAGTCTACTATTAAAAAAACATCCATATGTCAGAGAAAGAGAGGAGTTTTTTTATGGAGAAAAAGGTGATTCATGCAGCCCTTCTTGGGTTTGGAACAGTGGGAACAGGAGTTTATAAGGTACTGAAAAATCAGGAAGAGGAGATGGAAGCCAAGCTTGGAAGTGTTGTCCGGATTAAAAAGATCATGGTTCGGAATCTGGAAAAGGCGGCGACAAAGGTGGAAGATCCTTCTGTGCTTACAAACAACTGGGAAGAAATTGTCAATGATCCGGATATTGATATTATTATAGAGCTGATGGGAGGAATTGAGCCTGCCAGAACCTGTATTCTGGAAGCGCTTGAAGCCGGAAAACATGTGGTTTCTGCAAATAAGGATCTGATCGCTGTATACGGAAAAGAACTTCTTGATACAGCAGAAACACATCAGGTGGATTTTCTGTTTGAAGCGGCAGTGGCAGGCGGGATTCCGATTATCCGTCCTCTGAAGCAGTGTCTGGCAGGCAATCACATGAAAGAGGTTATGGGAATTGTAAATGGAACCACCAATTTTATACTTACAAAAATGACCCAGGATAAAATGGAGTTTAAGGAGGCTCTGGCTCTTGCCACGGAGCTTGGCTATGCGGAAGCAGATCCTACAGCAGATATTGAAGGTCTTGATGCAGGACGCAAGGTTGCAATTTTAGCCTCAGTTGCATTTAACTCCAGAGTTGTTTTTGACGACGTATATATTGAAGGAATTACAAAAATTTCAGCAAAAGATATCTCTTATGCAAAAGAAATGGGCTGTGATATAAAACTTCTGGGGGTTGCCAGAAACACAGAGGAAGGGATTGAGGCTTACGTATGCCCGATGCTGATTCCAAGCACACATCCTCTTGCTTCAGTGAACGATTCTTATAATGCAGTATTTGTGAATGGAGATGCAGTGGAAAACGCCATGTTCTTTGGAAGGGGAGCCGGAGAGCTTCCTACAGCCAGCGCTGTTGTGGGAGACATTTTTGATATTGCCCGCAACATGAAGGCTGACTGCTGTGCAAGGATCGGCTGTACCTGCTATAAGACAATACCAGTGAAAAAAATGGCCGATACACAGAACTGCTATTTCCTCAGACTCCAGGTTGAAGATCGCTGCGGTGTTCTGGCAGAAATGACTGCTGTTTTTGCAAAATATCATGTAAGCGTGGCCCAGATTATCCAGAAGCAGGCAAAGACAAATGAAAGCGCAGAGATTGTAGTCATCACAGGAAAGGTACGGGAGGGAGATTTCCGTACAGCAATGGAGGAACTTTCAGGAAGAAGCTTTGTACATAAAATCTCCAGTATGCTCCGGGTATATGGAGAATAACAGAAAAGATCAGATACTTGTATGCTGCTGACCTGGATATTCGGCCATGATCTGTGTGCCAGCCTGACAGACGCCAGATAAAATACCGGGAATTTTTCCGGGAAAATCCTTGAAAAATTCCTGATTTTTGGTAGTATATAATAGGTAAGAATAAGTAAAGTAAGACTCTGCGTTTATGCAGAGAAATTATACAAAAAGGAGAACATTATGAGCAAAAAACCAACTGTTTTGATGATCCTTGACGGTTATGGACTGAATGACAGACATGACGGCAACGCAGTATATGAGGCAAAGACTCCTGTTATGGACAGCCTGATGGCAGACTATCCTTTTGTAAAAGGAAATGCAAGCGGACTGGCAGTAGGACTTCCGGACGGCCAGATGGGCAACTCCGAAGTCGGACATATGAATATGGGTGCAGGACGTATTGTATATCAGGAGCTTACAAGAATCACAAAAGAAATCAATGACGGCGATTTCTTTAAGAATGAGGCGCTTCTGGCAGCAATGAAAAATGCAAAGGACAATGATTCTGCAATTCATTTTATGGGACTTCTTTCTGACGGCGGTGTCCACAGCCATAATACACACCTTTACGGACTTCTGGAAATGGCAAAGAGAGAGGGACTGAAAAAAGTTTACGTTCACTGCTTCCTGGACGGCCGTGATACACCTCCGGCTTCCGGTAAAGGATATATTGAAGAGCTGCAGGCCAAGATGAATGAGATCGGCGTAGGTGAGATCGGCGTTGTTTCCGGACGTTATTACGCAATGGACAGAGACAACCGCTGGGATCGTGTAGAGCTTGCTTACAAGGCTCTTACCCAGGGTGAAGGCGTAAAGGGAACAGACGCGGCACAGGCTGTACAGGCATCCTATGACAACGAAAAAACAGATGAATTCGTGCTTCCTACTGTGATCGAAAAAGACGGAAAGCCGGTTGCATCCGTTCAGGACCATGATTCTGTTGTATTCTTTAACTTCCGTCCGGACCGTGCCCGCGAGATTACAAGAGCGTTCTGTGATGATGATTTCAAAGGCTTTGAGCGTGAGAAGAAACTGGATCTGACTTTTGTATGCTTTACAAATTATGATGATACGATCCAGAATAAGATGGTAGCCTTTAACAAGGTACAGCTTCACAATACCTTTGGAGAATATCTGGCAGCACATGATATGACTCAGGTTCGTATTGCAGAGACAGAAAAATACGCACATGTTACTTTCTTCTTTAATGGCGGCGTGGAAGAGCCAAATAAGGGAGAGGACAGAATCCTTGTAAAATCTCCGAAGGTTGCAACCTATGACCTTCAGCCGGAGATGAGCGCACCTCAGGTTTGCGACAAGCTGGTTGAGGCTATCAGATCCGATAAATACGATGTTGTGATCATTAACTTTGCAAATCCGGATATGGTAGGTCATACAGGTGTGGAAGCTGCAGCAGTTAAGGCAGTGGAGACAGTGGATGAATGTGTGGGAAGAGCTGTAGAGGCCCTGAAGGAAGTAAACGGTCAGATGTTTATCTGTGCAGACCATGGAAATGCAGAGCAGCTTGTTGATTATGAAACAGGAGAACCATTCACTGCTCACACTACAAATCCGGTTCCGTTTATTCTTGTAAATGCAGATCCGAAATATAATCTGAAGGAAGGCGGATGTCTTGCTGACATTATTCCGACTCTGATCGAGCTTATGGGAATGGAAAAACCGGAAGAAATGACAGGAGAATCCCTTCTGATCGAAAAATAAAACATAAAAACTGTGATGGAACGCAGGCAGAAACTGTCAATAAGATAAATCTGAAAATCTCCATCTGGAATAAAACTCTGAGCAATACGGGGAAACTTGTACTGCTCAGGGTTTTTGTGTATTAAGGATAAAAAAGACAACGCAGGATACAATATAAGTAGCGCCTGCTGTTATAATAAAATTATGGAAATTCTGGTATATTACGAAAAAACATAGGGCAGATATGGTACAAATACCATGAAATATGTTATAATATGAAAGATTAAAAATCCGATACACAAACAGCAGTTTTTTGATGTTACAGTCTAGGAGAATGGAGATAGATGAGCAGTAAGAAAAAAAGAAATGATGTGGGGTCCGGACCCGGAGAAAACATTGATATTGAAGATAAGATCAATGCGGCAATGGACAAGATCATGAAAGATCCTGAGGAAGAGAGAAACAGTTCCAAAAGGAAATATGAACCGCACAACGGAGAGTCTGAATCAGAAGAAACATATGATTCAGAAGAATACGAATCAGAAGAAGCATATGATTCAGAAGATGAGTACGAATCAGAGGAGGACTATGATCCTGAAGAGGAGTACGAATCGGATGAGGACTATGATCCTGAAGAGGAGTACGGATCCCAGGAAGAACATGGCGAAGATGCGGAATATGATGAAGAAGGATATGATGAGCCGGAAGAAGAAGGTTCCCAGGATTTTTCCCGTAATATAAAAGCTTCTGGAAAATTAAAATCAGCAAGACCTCAGCCTGTAAAATATGTACCCATGGATGACATAGAAGAGAAACTGGCGCTTCTTCCTGAAAATAAAAAGAAAAAGCATAAAGGCCTGAAGATCACAGGACTGGTAGCTGCTATGGCTGTTGTGGTGGCAGGGTGCGCTTATGCGGGAATGTCCTACTATTATTCCGACCGCTTTTTTGAGGGAACCTGGATCAACGGAATCGACTGTTCAGGCAAGACGGCATACGAGGTAGAAACGGCTCTGGCAGATAAGGTACAGGATTATTCCATTCAGGTATCTTCCAGAAACCAGGAACCTCAGATGATTACAGGCGAGCAGATCAATTACCAGTATTTGTCCACCGGGGAGACACTTCAGCTTCTGAAAAATCAGAAGCCCTATGAGTGGATCAGAGGTTTTTATGAGCAGAAAAACTACACGGTGGCAGAAAATGTAGCCTATGATAAAACCCTGCTCCAACAGCAGGTCACGGCTCTGAACTGTGCAAAAACCGAGAATCAGACAGCGCCGGAAAACGCATATGTGGCTTTTAAAGACAATCAGTTTCAGATCGTGCCGGAGACAGAAGGAACTCAGCTTAATGTAAAGCAGGCGTACAGGATCCTTGACCAGGCTGTAGCGGACACTCAGGCATCCGTTGATTTTGGAACGGCGCCGGATGCATATGTGGCGGCAGAAGTAACACAGAATGACCCGGAACTTCAGTCCGCACTGGAGGCCTGCAATAATTATACAAAGGCAAGTATCACATATACCTTTGGAGATCAGACGGCAACGCTTGACGGCAATACCATTAAGGACTGGCTTCAGTTTGACGAAAAAGGTCAGCTTCTGATGGATGACAATACGTTCCACCAGCACATTGCGGATTATGTGGCGCAGCTTGCCGCAACCTATAATACAGTGGGCACAGAACGGGAATTTCATACAACCAGTGGCCGGACCGTTTATGTATACAGCTCTGTTTATGGCTGGGCTATCGATCAGGCAGCAGAGGCAGCGCAGCTTGCCCAGGAGATTCAGTCGGGAACTCAGACAACAAGGGAGCCGATCTATGAGCAGAGAGCCAATTCTCATGGCTTGAACGATCTTGGAAATACTTATATTGAAGTGGATCTCAGCAATCAGCATATGTATTATTATCAGTCAGGGTCGCTGATTTTTGATTCGGAGTTCGTATCCGGAAATATGAGCTATTCAGACAGACAGACTCATGCAGGTATCTTTACTTTATATTCCAAAACAAGCCCTTCGGTTCTCCGCGGAGACAAGAAGCCGGATGGAACCTATGAATATGAAGAGCCTGTAGATTACTGGATGCCCTTTGACGGCGGTATTGGATTCCATGATGCTCCCTGGAGAGATGCTTTCGGAGGAGATATTTATCTGACAAACGGTTCACATGGATGCGTCAACCTTCCGCCGGAAAATGCTGCAGTTCTGTACAGTATTATTGACTATAATGTACCGATCGTATGCTTTTACTAAAGATAATGGAGGAATAACATAGAAATGAGCAGATCTTTTGATTTTATTCTTGCAGGAGCTTCTCTGATCGTGGGGATTCTGCTTCTGACAGGACATGGAGACTTTTTTATGAAGGGAGGAAACGCCCAGCTTCGCAAAGCCAAATATGATGAGACAAAAATGGCAAAGGGCTCAGGCGTGGCTTTAATCCTGATCGGAATTGTCACCTTAATTGATTCCTACACCACAACCGTTGCGGCAAAGATCGGATATATTGTGGTTCTTGTAATTATTATGGCAGGACTGATGTGGTATCTGAAAAAGAAATGCATGAAAAACTGAACAGATAATCAGGATGAAATAAAAGGGAATAATAAAAACAGGGAGACTGTGATTTACAATAAAATCACAGTTTCCCTGTTTTTTAAGCAAAAAGCTTCACCAGGTCTGTCGGCTTGCTGATTCTGTAATCCGGTTCCGGGACATTGCCAAATCCATAGGAGGCGAATACAAAGGGAATACCGGCTTTTTGGCAGGAAAGAAAATCCCCCATAGTATCGCCTACATACACCGTATCTTTCAGATGGTAGGTGTCCATAAGCTTCAGGATCGTATCATGTTTTTCCAGACCTGTATCGCCGAAGCACAGATGTCCTCTGAAATATTTTCCAAGCCCTGAAGATTTCAGAAACACTTCAATATATCCTGCCTGACAGTTGCTGACAATGTAAAGGGGATATTTTTCTGAAAGAGTTTTCAGAGTTTCTTCCAGACCCTCATAAAGAGGTGCGCAGGTTTTCAGAAGAGCCTCGTGTTCCGCCTGGCAGCAGGCATCTATGAGCCGAAGCTGTTCCGATTCTGTTTTGTCTGGCAATAGCTGAGCTGCAATAGCCGGAAGCGGCTGACCGAAAAGTCCCATCAGCCTTTCGGCTGTGACTGTTATATTCATATGTTCTTTACTGTGCAGATACTCGTCCCAGGATTCTGCAACAATTTCCGTGGAATCCCACAGAGTTCCGTCTACATCAAAAATAATACTGTCCATAAAATTCCTTCCTGTGTGAATATATAGTTTTCAGATATCAGATTTCTGTTTTAACAGTTTGGATTATACACAGAGGAGCCAGAAAAATCAACCTGTGGGCAAGGAAAAAGACATTTTTGCATAGTTGCAGGACAGATGGAAAATATTAATTTTATTTCGAGTAACATAACATCGGAAAGCTTTCTGTAGAGATTCCAGTGTGAATTTCTGGAAATATCAGAAAAGGAGGAAATACAAAATGAAACGAAAAGTTTTTATGGCACTGGCAATAGGAGCTGGCTGCTGTCTTATTACCGGAAATGTTCTGATGGCACAGCCTTCAGCTCCTCAGTGGGAATATGTAGAGCAGACAGATGATGGGATGCTTGTGTTCCGTATGGGAGAAATTGAACTGAAAGTTCCTGAAGACTGGGAAGATTCTTATGTGCGCAAAGAGAAGGACGGAGGTGAAGCTTTTTATCTGAAAGACTCTGATAAGAAAGAAAAAAATACACTGTTCTGGCTAAAAGACAGCGAAGGGCTTCAGGCTTTGTGGGATGAAGAATACCGGGCTCAATGGGACAGCCAGGAGGACAACTCTGATTCAGACAGTGGGAAAACAGAAGACGGCAGCGATAAGTCCCAGAGTGATTCACAGGATCAGGAGAACCAGAATACAGATAATAATTCTGATTCCACAGAGGAAGAGGAAAACGAGGATCAAAATAGCATCGATTTTATAGATGGACCAGGAGCATTCAGTTCAATGCTTTATGATAAAGATGGAAATGCGGTTCATATACAGCAGGCGGAAGATGGCAATTATTATGATGAAAATGGTGTGAATTATGGATCATGGGAAGACGTCGATGATGCAGGTATAAATGGAGATCCTGTTACAAATGAAAATGGGGAGACCTATTACTGGAGCACACAGGAATAAGTGATTTTTATTGATTAAAATTATGAAAGCGGATATTGCAGGGGAGCAATATCCGCTTTTGGGTTTAATACATCTTAATAAGGAAAAAGAAGATCGTGAAAAATGAGTACGTTACTGGAAGGGGTTATTTTGCAAGCTTAATAAAAGTTGCAGCATTGCAGATGCCTGTAACCGGAAGTTTCATGTTTGTCTGGAATTTCTTCACAGCAGCCAGGCATCCACTTCCGAAGGTACCCGGATATTCTACTCCGTTAGGATTAAATCCTCTTATCAGAAGAAGAATCTGGCAGGCTGTTACCATGTACTGTGTTTCACCTGATTTTACATAGTGTTTTCCAAGGGCGGCTTCTGTGGCAGATCCCCAGATACCGTCTACAGCCAGTCCGGCGCCATAATCCAGATTCATAGCTTTCTGTAAAACTTTAATACCGGCCTTTTTGGTAGCGGCATCACGTACACCTGTAATAGTAAGCCCTGCACCTACAAATTTATTTGCAGCAGTCTGGCCCTGACGGATATAAACATTTCCGCTTGGCGGAGGGGTTACAGATGAATCGTCATTCATATAACGAAGAATACAATTCCACGGAAAATCATAATAATCACGAATATAAATTTCTTTACCAGTCTGATCTCCGGGTGTTCCCCCATGATAATTGCCGTGTTCATTTTTGCTGGCCTGAACCAACTGGTTATTACCAATATACATTGCGGCATGAGATTCTGTGTTCAGAAGTACGTCACCTCGTTTTAAACCTGTAGAAGAATTGGACTTGATACTTGAGCGAACATCCTTAAAGCCACAGGAAATAAATACAGGCTTCATATCATGTGTGGTATTGGCTCCTTTTGATTTTACTGGCACACCTGCTGCCTGCCATGCGCTGATAACGGCAGAAGAACAGTCGTAGTCAGGTCCCCAGCGATTGTCCTGGTCATACCCGTGTTTCGGATCATTTGCAAGGTTGATCATCCACTGTGTTGCTTTTTCAATTTTTCCCATTTGTTTGTCCTCCTTAAATGTGTTGTAATTGTTTTTCTTGCTCACCGGCGATACAACTTATAAAGAGTAAAAAAAATAAAATGTGTAAACAAAAAAATAAAAAAGGCGTAACAAAAATTCCCAAAAATACAGAAATTTTTATATCACACCTTTTTAGAGGACATTTTATGCTGTTTTAAGGACAGTATAGAAAAAATCAGTGAAAAAAGTATATTCTTATTTCGCTGCAGTACCAGACAGCACAGTTAGCTCTTGTGTCCACGATCATAAATGTATACAATATCTGCTACATTCTTTGCATGTTTTTCATCCATAGTCTCCATGATAGAGACAACCTTTTGGATGTCAGGGTTTTGTATACGGGTATTTTTGGGGAAAAGATCATATAAAAGAGAATCTAATCCTATATCAAGAGCATTGGAAAGTCTGCAAAGGGTTTCTACAGTTGCGGAATATCTTCCGTTTTCAATACGGCTGATCTCACTGACAGATACACCGGATAATTCAGAAAGCTTTTCCTGCGTTAAGTTTTTTTCGGTTCTTGCATTTACAAGGCGTTTGGCTAAATCAAGTTTCATAGTATTCGTCCTTTCTTTATAATAGTGTAGCAATAAATCGACAGAAAATGAAACGCATATATGACATGCAACAAGGCAAAAATGACGTATAAAGAAAAGAGGAAAAATTTTGGAAGAAACAGGAAAATTCGGGGAAACTTATGTTATGATGTATGCATTAGAAACACTTCATAACAGAGGGATTACAGTGAAAGAAACTGTATATGAGAGCATCCATAATCTCAATCAATGGTATGAACAGTCAGGAAATTATAAATACCTTGAACTGGCGTTACTCCATATGCAGGCATATGCCAATATGGGATTTGCCCTGGATGAGGCTGATTTGTCCGTACAGAAAGTACTGGAATATACAGGAAAGACAAAAGATGACTTTTTTCCAAGAGAGAACAGCTTTGGAAAAAGAATCAGGCTTAACAGGGCGCAGGTACGCAGCATGATTGGAAAATGGAAGCCGTCAAAAGAGCATCCAATGACAATTGCAGAACTGGTAGATGATATTATCTATAAGGTAAAGACACATTGCGAGGGCAGATATGTGTACCGGTATCAGCGAAAGAAAACGGAAGATGCAGAAGTTTATGAGTTGGTGATCAATAAGGGGGAATGCTATTTTTATGATGTAAAAAATTTTCGTTTTTATACATTTGTTGAGGAGTAGAAAGCGTATGATACGGATTATGATTTTAGATGATGAAGAAGTATACCTGGAAAAGGAACGAAAAATAACACACAGTTTTTTTGCCAGAAAGGGAATTGAACACAGAATTGAAGTATTTCAGAACTGGGAATGGTTTCTTGCAGGTCTGAAAGAGGAAAAATTTGATCTTTATATTCTGGATATAGAAATGTCGGGGAAAAATGGTCTGGAAGTGGCAAGAGAAATTCGCAGGTATTATGCAGATCCAACAATGATTTTTATTACTAATTATATGGATTATGCAGTAGATGCTTATGAAGTAAACACATATCGCTATATTCCAAAGACAAAAATGGAAGAAAAACTTCCTGAGGCATATGAATCTCTTCTTCCTGAACTTATGAAAAGAGAAGAACAGTATTATGTAATAGAGAAAAAGGGAGAGATAGAAAAGATTGCATATTCTGATATCTATTACATGAGAAAAGAGGGGAAATATGTTGTTATTGTCCACAGATTTGGAGAAAGTAAGATCCGGAAATCCATGATCCATTTTCAGGAAGAACTGAAGTCAAGAGAGTTTTTGTCTGTAGATAAAGGGATGATGGTAAATATCCGGCACATCATGAAAGTAAAAGATTATGAAATCTTTATGCGGGATGGTGTGCGTATTCCGGTGGGCATTACGAAGTATACAGGAGTAAAGAATGCTGTGGCAGACTTCTGGAGGAGTGAACCGTGAAAATTGCATTATACATACTGGCAACATTTGTGGAAACAGGACTTGGAATCCATATTTTTGCCCAGGCTTTTCCAAAAAGAGAATACAAAGGAAAAAAACAGAAAGCAGCGGAAGTGGTATTGATTAGTGCTTTAATACTGGTTGGCTGTGCGTTCTGGAATTTTTATGGCCTTTTTGAGAATAGAGTGAGCTTACAGGAGATATTTGTGGAAAGCTCTCTTGGGTTTCTTTTATGCTTTGTAATACAGAAAGTAAAAATAAAAGGAAAGAATGAAAAAAGCTGTGTGCCATATTTTCTTTTATATTGGATTATATTGTCACTTGGATGCCAGTATTGGAGTGCATATGAATCATTAAATCTGATTGTTACTGCAAATTTGCTTCCGGTACTTTATCTATATGTGTTTTATCGGTGCACATTTTTGCAGGCATATTTATGGGAGTTATGTTATCTTGTAAACATTGGATTTACGAAATCTATTTTTGTTATTTATTCAGGAGTTTTTAGAGAACGCAATTTTGAAGGCTTTTTTTACTATCCCAGAAATCATACATATGGAGAAATCATATATTGGCTGACAATATTGGGCAGTATTTTTCTAATTGATAAATATGCTAGCATGAATGAGGTTTTGAAAGAGGTATTACATAAGTACAAAAAAATGCTGTTGATTATTACCGCAGCAGAACTCTGTATTATAGGATTAGTAACGAATATGGGAAAGGGCAGGGCGAAAGAGCAGGATCTGGCAGAAGTTTTAATTATATTTGGTATGTTTGTAGTATTTTTGATAATTTTGTTAATACGATTATCAAAACAAATGCAAATAACAGAAAAAAAGGTCTTTGAAGTTAGAAATGCTGCCGTAGAACAGCAGTACAGAGAATTAAACAGATCTTATGAATATTACAGACATCTTGTTCATGATGAGAAACATATTTTGTGTTATTTGAAGGAGTGTCTGGAAACAGGAAAGCCTAAAGAAGCTCTTGCGTTTATTGAAAGTTCTCAGAAGAGTATAGCAGACAGATCAAGAAGCTTCTGGACAGGAATCACTACTCTTGATTTTATGTTGAATATTAAAAAACGTAAAATGGACACTGTGAATATTGAATTTTTCCTTGATGCAAAGGTTTCAGAAATCCCCATGGAGGATGCTGATTTTATTGTTGTTCTGGGGAATCTTCTGGACAATGCTATTGAGGCGGCAGAACAATGCCGCAAAGAGAACAGAAAGATCTGGATGTCTATCCAGAATATTAATGAAATGTTCCTGATGAATTTGAAAAACACCTGTGAAACAGAGCCCATTGAAAAAAATAATAAATTTGTTACGCATAAGAAGAATGCAGACAGACATGGCTTAGGGGTGGAAAGTGTCAGGAGGATTATGGAAAAATACCAGGGAGAAACCAGTTTTGAATATGAAAACGGTTTTTTTGAGGTATCAATTATAATTACATAATAAAGGAGAAAAACAAAATGGAAACAAAACAGAACTACAACGGAGACATTAAAACAGAGATGGAAGAACTTGAAAAATTAAATTGTACACAGTCTGAGGAGCTTGAGGAAGGTTTCCGAACATTAGGAGGATCGGCATTTACCATAATATGCTGCTATTAACATGTTTCAGAATTTTTGCCGACAGGTCTTTGATCTTGGGATCAAAGACCTGAAAAACAGGAAAGCTATAGATATAAAAAAAACAGACTGTATTTCCGGCCTGATTCGTCGGCAGACAATTCAAAATATTGAGAGAATTGCTGAGCGTGTACTGATTCAGGATATTCACAGAAAAAAAGAAACGGGATTTCTTCAGGGAAAAACACCAGAAGAACAGTACCGGTTTTATCATGAAAAGTGGCTGGATTGCAGAGAAAACGTTTATAAGATTTTAAAAGAGTTTCCTGAACTCGCCAGACTGCTTTTTATGGAAATTCAATGTAATTATGAGCTGGCAGATGAAATCCTGGAGCATCTGGAAACAGATCACAGTCAGATCATAAAAACATTCTGTGATGGAAGGGACTTTGGGGATATACGTGAAGTCAGCTTTATGGGAGATGCTCACAACAGAGGGAAAAAGACTGCCAGAGTGGAGCTGGACAATGGGGTCACGGTGTATTACAAGCCTCACTGTCTCCAAAACAGTCAGAGATATCAGGAGATTTATGCATATCTTTGTAAAAAAGCAGGAATTTCCTGTATAGAACAGAGATATTTAATAAGAGATACTTACGGATGGGAAAAACATATAGAATGGCAGTGCTGCCATACGGAGGAGGAGGTCAGACGTTATTTTTTTCGCATGGGAATCCACTTAATGCTGGGCTATACTCTGGGAGTTACAGATCTTCATGGAGAAAATGTGATGGCTCACGGAGAACATCCGGTTATTATAGATCTGGAAACCTGTCCGGGATATATTATACAAACAGAAGAAAGTAGTGTAAGGAGAAAAACAGAAACACTTCTGGCAAAATCAGTTTTACATACAGGAATTTTACCTGTTCTGACCTGGGGAGCAGGAAAGGAAGCAGTTATACTCAGCGCTGTAAATACAGGCAAAATTGCGACTCCTTTCCGGGTTCCGGCAGTAAAAAAAGCGGAAACGTCAGAAATGTATATAGATTATCAGCCGGTAGAATTTGAAATAAAAGAAAATACACTGAAGATAAATGATAAAATCGTAAATGCATATGAATATGCAGGAAATCTGGAACAGGGATTTCGGTTTGCGTATGAAAAAGTATTAACAGATAAAGCGATAACAGAGATGCTGGAAGCTTTTTATGACACAGGAGCTCGCGTGATTTTGCGCCATACACAGCAGTATAGCATGTACAGGTTTCTTTCCTGGCATCCGGATTATGTGGGCGAAAGAAAGAGAAGAGCGCAGCTTTTACAAGTAATGCACAGGGAAGGGGAGACGGAAACACAGAAAAAAATACATGATTATGAAATACAGGATTTGCTGGAAAATGATATTCCATGCTTTCATACAGAGGGTAGGGAACGCTGTATTTACACCGGAGATGGGAAAAGTGTGAAAGACTATTTTCCTGTTTCACCCTATGAAGCCTGGAAGATTCATATGAAAGATTTAGGTAAAAAAGATTGTCAGTATCAGTGCGGTCTGATCCGGCTTTCTATGTCAATGCAGAGAAAAAACAGAAACAGTTTTTATAACACATATTCCGGAGCTGTGAAGAAAACACAGACAGCAAAGCAGATAAAAAATATAATTACCTGGATTGTAGATACGGCAGTTATTGCAGAGGACGGAGCCGGATGGACAGGCCTGCAGTTTTTTGAAAACGGTTTATGGAAAATGGTTCCTGCGGGAATGTATCTTTATGATGGTATTTCGGGAATTGCGCTGCTGCTTGGGGAGTATTTAAAATATTTTCAGGATGAAAAAGCCAAAAATATATTTGAACTTGCTGTAAAAAGAATGTGTGTATATACACGGGAACTGGAAACCGGACAGGTGAAAAGCTGTAACATAAGAACAGGAGTATTTGACGGAGAAAGTTCTGTTGTATATACGTTTCTGCTTTTATATGAGATAACAGGGGAGAAGAAATATCTGGATCATGCAGAAAAACATTTTGCTGCCATAAAAAAATATCTTCCGCAAGATGAGAATTATGATCTTTTAAGTGGAAATGCAGGAGCTGCGATCGCTGCGCTGAAGCTGTATCAGATAAAAAAAGAATGTGCAGAACCGGCAGAGGAATATCTGACAGTGGCGGTTGAAATTGAAAAGAATTTATGGAAACACAGACAGATCATGGAAAATGGCTGTGGATGGAAGCTTTCCTGTGTAGAAAGACCTCTGGCAGGAATGGCTCATGGAAACAGTGGATTTTTGATGGTTTATGCTGCGCTGTACCAGATCACCGGAAACAGAGAGTATTTGAAGAAAATCAATGCTCTTTGCGATTATGAAAACAGTTTGTACTCAGAGGAAAAGGAAAACTGGCTGGATCTCAGAAGCCCGGAAGATGAAAAGAAGGTAATGAATGCCTGGTGTCACGGGGCTCCCGGAATTCTTCTTGCCCGTCTGGAGCTTGAAAAAATAAGAGAAAATCATGACACAGAAGAAGATATGAAAAGAGCTTCACACAGTCTGTTTTGCGGAAACGAGGACGGCAAGATCTGCATTTGTCATGGACTGGCCGGGCGTATACTGATTATGAAGAAATATCTGGAACAGCATAAAAATCCTGAATTCAGAAAAATTTATAATCAAAAAATCCGGGAATTGATTTTTATGATGGAGCAGGAAGATAACCTAAATGCTTCGGAAACCCGGAATCCTGCATTTATGAACGGTATATCGGGAGTTGCATATGCTTTGCTGAAAATATATACAGAGATGAAATAAATATGAAAATCCGTATCAGATAAGCCTCACAGAAAACTGTGGGGCTTATTACATTATCTTTCACTGAAATATCCGGTGATCATCTGTTTTTTGATGCGATTTACATACTGGCGTGAAACATGAAGTATTTCTGCAATTTCGGAATCAGTTTTATATTGGAAGAAAAAAAGAGACATAATTTGTCTGCGCATTCCTTTTTCCGGCAATGTTTTGATATAGTTGCAGATATCATAATAAGATTCGTCAAAAGGAGAAGGAGCAGAAAGCGTATCAATAGAATCCTCAATAGATTCTGACTGTGGGACAGACAAACAGCCTCTGCAAAGAAAACGATAACGGTTATGTACAGTTGTTTGTATATAATTCAGGCATTCTGCTTCTGTTTTTGCCGGGTCCAGATATGGAAAAGTTTCCAGTAATGCGATGTATAATTCCTGCATGGCGTCATCATATTCCATACAGTAAAGTCTGGCAGCATATTTTTTCAGAAGAGGAGACATTCTCCTGCAGATTTCCTGAGCAGCCTGTACATCGCCGGCTCTTTGTTTTTGTATTAATGATATGATTGTTTCCATAAGACTACCTCCTTATAAGTGGAAGTAGTGAATGGAGAACAAAACAGAAACTAAGAAATGAAAAAATTTGAGAAATTTAAAGAAACTACAGAAATTAAATTAATTTACATTGCACCAGGTGATTATAAGCACAGGGAAAATGGGGAAAGAGATGTGACGGGGAATCTGAATTTTAATGGAAAAAGGGAAAAACATGTGATACAATAGAGCCACTTGATAACAGCAACGAGGTTACAGAGATGAATTACAGCCATACGGTAAAAGCCAGATTTCTGGACAGGCCCAATCGTTTTGTTGCTCATGTGGAGCTGGACGGGCAGACAGAGACAGTGCATGTAAAAAATACAGGAAGATGCAGGGAGCTTCTGGTTCCCGGATATGAGGTGATCCTTGAGGAAGGACAGAACCCGGCGCGGAAAACCAGATATGATCTGATCAGCGTGTGCAAGGAAGGCCGGTGGATCAACATGGATTCCCAGGCGCCTAATAAGGCGGCAGAGGAATGGCTTTTAAAGGGAGGATTTTTTCCGGAGGATATTTCTGTGTACAGAGAAAGGAAATACGGAAATTCCAGATTTGACCTTTATATTGAGTCGCCTGTGCGAAAGGCATTTATGGAAGTTAAAGGAGTAACGCTGGAAGAGGATAATATTGTACGTTTTCCGGATGCGCCTACAGAAAGAGGGATAAAACATGTGCGGGAACTGATCCGGTGCATGAAAGACGGATATGAAGCGTATCTTCTTCTGGTGATCCAGATGAAGGACGTCAGGTATTTTCAGCCAAACTGGAAAACTCATCCGGAATTTGGAATGGTTCTGAGAGAAGCGGCAGAAGCAGGGATAAAGCTTCTGGCTTATGACTGCCTGGTAGGAGAAAATTTTATGGAGATCTGTGATCCGGTTTCCATAGATCTGGAGGTGCCTGATGGAGAATAGAAGTCCTGTATATCAGGATAATCCGGACACATATATAGAAAATATATGTTTTGATAAGGTCAGCCAGAATGGAAATGAAAATCCGTCAGTATTAAGTGGGATAGTTTCTCCTCTTATTAAATGGTACCGGGAAAATAAAAGGATTCTTCCGTGGAGAGATCAGAATAACGCCTATTATACCTGGGTATCGGAGATCATGCTCCAGCAGACCAGAGTGGAGGCGGTTAAGCCGTATTTTATAAGGTTTATTACAGAACTTCCGGATCCGGCGGCTCTGGCTTCCTGTCCGGAAAAGAAGCTTATGAAGCTGTGGGAAGGTCTGGGCTATTATAATCGTGTGAGAAATATGCAGGCCGCAGCCTGTACAGTTGTGGAGGAATATGGGGGGAAACTTCCTGAATCCTATGAGAAGCTCATGTCGTTAAAGGGTATAGGAAGCTATACGGCAGGAGCCATTGCTTCTATTGCATATGGCATTTCTGTTCCGGCTGTAGATGGAAATGTTCTGAGAGTTGTATCAAGGATCACTGAGAGCAGAGAAGATATCATGAAGCAGTCGGTCCGAAAAAAAATGGAGCAGACCCTTAAAGAAATTATGCCCCCGGACTGTCCGGGAGATTTTAACCAGGCTCTGATGGAGCTTGGGGCTGTGATCTGTGTTCCAAACGGTCAGCCAAAATGTCAGGAGTGTCCGGTACAGAAGCTTTGCAGGGCGCATCTGCGTGATACAACAGAGGAAATTCCTGTAAAAGCCCCAAAAAAAGCCCGAAAAATAGAACACAGAACAGTGTTTGTGATCCAGGACGGAGAGAGGACTGCCATACAGAAAAGACCGGATAAAGGACTTCTTGCAGGCCTTTATGAACTTCCAAATGTGAAGGGAACGCTTTCTGCGCAGGAGGCAGTAAAAGCTGTGGAAAAAATGAAGCTGGAGCCTTTGTATATTGAAGAGCTGGAACCGGCAAAGCATATTTTTTCTCATATTGAATGGAGAATGACCGGATACCTGATCCGTGTTTCTTCTCTGGAAACAAACAGAAATTCAAAACTTATTTTTGCAGATAAAAAGCAGTCTGACAGGCAGTATGCAATTCCTGCCGCATTTGGCGCTTATGTAAAGTACATGAAGGAGGAAACGAGATGAAACTGTTAAGTATTGCGATCCCCTGTTATAATTCAGAGGCGTATATGGAAAAATGCATTGATTCCCTGCTGGTGGGAGGAGAGGATGTGGAAATCCTTGTGGTGGATGACGGATCTTCAGACAGAACCGCAGAGATCGCAGACGCATATGCAGAAAAATATCCTACTATTGTAAAAGCGATCCACCAGGAGAACGGCGGTCACGGCGAGGCGGTAAACGCAGGAATACGCAATGCCACAGGTCTTTATTTTAAGGTGGTGGACAGTGACGACTGGGTAAATGCAGAGGCGTATGCTCAGATTCTGAAAACCCTGGAAGAGCTTATCAGAGGTTCAGAAACCGTGGATCTTCTGATCAGCAATTTTGTCTATGAGAAACAGGGGGCAAAACGAAAAAGAGTTATGCAGTACAGGCACTGTCTTCCTGTAAATGAAGTTTTTGGCTGGAATAAGGTACATATGCATAAGGGAAAATATCTTCTGATGCACTCGATGATCTACAGGACAAAGCTTCTTCATGACTGTGGTCTGGAACTGCCAAAGCATACGTTTTATGTGGATAATATCTTTGCTTTTGAGCCCCTTGTGCATGTAAAAAAAATGTATTATCTTGATGTGAACTTTTACAGATATTTTATCGGGCGTGAGGACCAGTCTGTGAATGAGGCTGTGATGATAAAAAGAATCGATCAGCAGCTTCGGGTAAACCGTATTATGGTAGATGTGTTCCACAGATGTAAATGCAATAATCATCATCTGAGAAAATACATGCTCAGTTACCTGGAAATTATTACCACGATTTCTTCCGTAATGCTGATCCGGGCAGAAACTCAGGAGGCTCTGGACAAGAAAAAGGAGCTGCTGGAGTATATCAGGGAGGAAGACCGCTGGATCTATCACAGGCTGCGCTGGGGAATCATGGGCTGCGCATCCAATCTGCCGGGCAAAGGCGGCCGCAAAACATTTATTGCAGCCTATAAGCTGTGCCAGAAATTTTATGGATTTAACTGATTGATTTGCCGGGCAGGATGACCTGGACAGGATCTTTTGCCAGGGAGGCTGTAAATTTTTTGCAGATACCTGCGGATTCCCCGTCTTTGTGTACGGCAAGGGGCTCTGAGCTGCGCACAGTGACCGCTTTGCAGCGAAGCTGATGAACACCCCGGAAAACAGTATGTTTTCCAAAAATAGAAAGAAAAAGACAGAAGATCAGAGCAGGGCGGCGCATACCCTCTACAATGATCACATCCAGAAATCCGTCATGGGAATCAGCTTCAGGGCAGAACCGGAAGCCTCCGCCCTCATATTTATGGTTCATAACTGCGGTGAGAAATACTTTTTCATAAAAGTGTTTTTCACCGTTTTCTGTTTCAATGGAAATACCTACAGGAGGAAGCAGAAGAAGCTGTTTCAGTCCTATGAGTAAATAGGCAAATTTTCCAAGATGAATACGGTTCATGAATTTTTTCAGAGGAGAGCGGTTGATTTCATGACATACAGCAGCGTCAAAACCGATCCCACAGCTTATGGCAAAACGGCAGCTTTGTCCATTGGCAGTAAATTCTGCCACGTCCATAGGCGTACAGGCAGCTTCTGACAGAATCGCATTCAGTGCATCCAGGGGTTTTTGGGGAAGCTGCATACTCCGGCAGAAATCATTGCCGGATCCGGTGGGAATATAGCCAAAACGTACGGAGCGCAGGCTGGGGATCCCGGAAAGCACTTCCTGGATCGTTCCGTCTCCTCCTACAGCTATAAGGCAGATGGAAGCAGGAGCCGCATCAGAAGAACATACAGAAGCGGCAAGCTTTACGGCATGTCCCGGATATTCTGTAAAATATGCTTTGTAGGGAATATAGTTTTTGTCCAGCACAGACTGAAGCTCGGACCAGATGCGGGCTCCAGCTCCTGAGCGGGAATTGGGGTTGATAATAAAATGATACATGGCTTCCTCCGAAATTATTTCTGTTATCATAGCATTTTCGACAGGAATTTACAATAATTTAACATGGGTTGTACCGGAAATTTAACGAAAGGCTTTTATACTTGAGATCAAATGGAAAATCCGGAGGTATGCAGATGATCTATCTGGTAGAAGATGATGAAAGTATTCGCGAACTTGTTGTATATACATTAAAAAGTCAGGATCTTGACGCAAAAGGCTTTGCGAAGCCGTCCTTATTCTGGAAGGAACTGGAAAAGGAGGTTCCTTCGCTGATTCTTCTGGACATTATGCTTCCCGAAGAGGATGGGATTTCTATTCTGAAAAAGCTGAGAGCAAGACCGGATACCAGGAAGCTTCCTATAATCATGCTGACTGCAAAGGGAAGCGAGTATGATACGGTTATGGGGCTGGACAGCGGAGCCGATGACTATATTCCAAAACCTTTCCGGATGATGGAACTGATCTCCCGTATTAAGGCGCGGCTTCGGAGGCTGGAAGACAAAGGCGCTGAGGAGTACAGGATCGGAAGCCTTTATGTATGCCCGTCCAGACATGTGGTGACAGTCAACAAAGAGCCTGTAAATCTTACGCTGAAAGAGTATGAGATGCTGTGTCTTCTTCTGAAAAACAGCGGAATGGTTCTTTCCAGAACACAGCTTCTTAATCAGATCTGGGGATATGAATTTGACGGGGAAAGCCGTACCGTGGATGTTCATATCCGGACTTTGAGACAAAAGCTGGGCGATGCAGGAGATTTGATCGAGACAGTGCGCGGAATCGGATATAAGATGGGGAAATAGACAGGGCTTGTCCTCTTTGTTCCTCCTGTGTTACAATTCCTTTGTGATAAGAGGAAAAGGTACATGGATGTGCCTGAAAATAATATCTGAAAGGAACTTGTATGAAATCATTAGTAATTGCGGAAAAGCCTTCTGTTGCAAGAGATATTGCCAGGGTCCTTCATTGCAGCCAGAAGGGAAACGGCTGTCTTGAGGGAAAAGATTATGTAGTTACCTGGGCGCTGGGACATCTTGTAACCCTGGCCGATCCGGAGGAATATGACAAAAAATATATGAAATGGGAGATGAATACCCTTCCCATGATGCCGGATCATATGAAGCTTGTGGTGATCCGCCAGACAGGTAAACAGTACAATGCAGTAAAAACTCAGCTTTTCCGAAAGGACATAGGAGACATTATCATTGCCACAGACGCAGGAAGAGAGGGCGAGCTGGTTGCCCGCTGGATCCTGGATAAATCCGGCTGCCGTAAGCCCATACGCCGACTGTGGATATCCTCTGTTACGGATAAGGCCATCAAAGACGGATTTCACAATCTGAAAGACGGAAGAGCTTATGACAACCTTTACCGGGCGGCGGTTGCAAGAGCAGAGGCAGACTGGCTGGTTGGAATGAATGGTACAAGAGCGCTTACCTGTAAGTATAATGCTCAGCTTTCCTGCGGCCGGGTGCAGACTCCCACTCTTGCCATTATTGCCATGCGGGAGGAGGAGATCAGGAGCTTTAAACCAAAGGAATATTTTGGCATTACAGTCAATGCAGGGGATATCACCTGGACCTGGAAGGACAGAAAGAGCGGAAGCTTCCGTACTTTCAGCAGAGAACGGGCAGAAGAAATTATAGAAAAAGTAAAAGGCAAAGCGCTTACTATTACCTCTGTGTCCAAAAAGCCGAAGAAAACATATGCGCCGGGACTTTATGATCTGACAACGCTTCAGAGAGAAGCCAATCAGAAATACGGATTTTCTGCAAAGGAAACTCTGAATATTATGCAGCGGCTTTATGAAAATCACAAGGTTCTCACTTATCCCAGAACAGATTCCAGATATATCGGGAAGGATGTGGTTCCCACCATTAAGGAAAGGCTGAAAGCCTGCGGTACCGGTCCTTACCGGAAGCTGGCAGGAGCGCTGCTTACCAGACCGGTTCAGGTAAACGGAAGCTTTGTGGATGACAAAAAAGTAAGCGATCATCATGCGATCATTCCAACGGAGCAGTTTGTACAGCTTGATCATATGACAAATGAGGAGCGGAAAATTTACGATATGGTTGTGCGGCGGTTTTTAAGCGTCCTTTATCCGGCGTTTGAATATGAGCAGACCTCCATGGAGGCAGAGGCAGAGGAATTCTGCTTTGCAGCCGGCGGAAAAACAGTGGTAAGTCCCGGATGGAAAGAGGTTTACGAGGGAGATTACCGGGACGAGGATGAAGATGAGGAGCAGGATATCAGGGATCAGAGCCTTCCTGTAAGAAAGCAGGGAGAAAAGTTTAAAACAGAAACTCTCCGTCTGAAGGAAGGAAAAACAAAACCTCCTGCAAGATTTACGGAAGCCACTCTTCTTGCTGCCATGGAAAACCCGGTTAAGTATCTGTCCACAGGGGACCGGCAGGCAGCAAAAACACTGGGGGAGACCGGAGGGCTTGGCACAGTTGCAACCAGAGCAGATATTATAGAAAAGCTTTTTAAAAGCTTTATGATGGAGAAAAAGGGAAATGAAATCCATCTAACTTCCAAGGCAAAACAGCTTCTGGAGCTGGTTCCGGAGGATCTGAAAAAACCGGAGCTTACGGCGGACTGGGAAAAGAAGCTGTCTGATATTGCAAAAGGAAGTCTTCGGCAGGACGCTTTCCTGAGGGAAATCAGGGAATATACCTGTGAGATCGTGGACGAGATAAAAACAGGAAGCGGAACCTTCCGCCATGACAATATTACAAACAAAATCTGTCCGGACTGCGGCAGACGGCTTTTGGCAGTAAACGGCAAAAACAGTAAAATGCTGGTGTGCCAGGACAGAGAATGCGGATACCGGGAAACTGTTTCCAGAACTACCAACGCCCGTTGTCCAAAATGTCATAAACGAATGGAAATGATCGTGAAGGGCAAGGAGGAAACCTTTGTCTGTGCCTGCGGATATAAAGAAAAATTATCCTCTTTCCAGGCCAGACGCAAAAAAGAGGGAGCAGGTGTGAATAAGCGTGACGTGCAGAAATATCTGCGACAGCAGCAGAAGGAGGCACAGGAGCCTGTAAACAACGTATTTGCGCAGGCTCTTGCGGGGATTAAGCTGGATTAATATGAATTATAAAGGGGCTGCATAAGGCAGCCCTGATTTTATATTACCTGATGGTTCAGCCATTTTCGATTTTTAAACCGGATGGTAAAGATCACACAGCGAATGGTCCAGTCGGTAAACATACCGATCCATACAGCCATAGGTCCCATGTGGAATACGCGGGCCAGTATCATTGCCAGAGTAACACGGCACAGCCACATGGAAAGCACAGAAACGGTCATACTGAATTTTACGTCTCCGGCAGCGCGGAGTCCGTAGGCAGGAATAAAGGCCATTACCCATACAAGTGGCTTTACAATCGTGATCCAGGTTACCATGAAGATACACATTTTTGCACTGACAGGCTCCATGCCTCCGAAATGGGTGATTGGGCGGACCAGAGCATACATTACAAGGCAGGAAGCTGCCACAATGATTTCTGAAATAATACAAAGCTTTTTGATGTAGTAGACCGCCTCTTCCCTGCGGCCGGCGCCTAAGGATTCTCCAACCACAGTCATAAGCCCTACGCCTACGCCCATTGCCAGGATTCCGTTGAGATTTTCTATGATATTGGTCATGCCCTGGGCGGCGATTGCGGCAGTTCCCATAAGAGAAACCGTGGACTGAATGGCAAGCTTTCCAAACTGGAACATGCTGTTTTCCACACCGGAGGGAATACCGATATGCAGGATACGTTTAATTTCTTTCCAGTCGGGCCGGATGGAAAAATAATTTCTCAGAGGAATTTCAAGGCCGGGATTACGAAGCTTATAAGTTACTACAGCCATACTGAATATACGGGCAAGCATGGTGGCAGAGGCTGAGCCGGCCACACCCCAGTGGAATACCCATACAAAAACAAGATTCAGCACAAGGTTCAGGACATTTGCCCAGACAGAGATCAACATGGGAAGACGGCTGTTTTCCTGAGCTCTGAGAATAGATGATCCGTCATCATAAAGGGCAATAAATGGATAGGAGACAGCGGAAAAAAAGAAATAGATTCTGGCATTTTTCATAACAGCCGCTTCCACATCCCCGAAGATCAGTTTAAGAATGGGTCTGTTCAGCACAAGACAAGCTCCGGCAATGATCAGTGACAGAATAAAAGTGATAAAAACAAGCTGCCGTGCAGCTTCTCTGGCATGGTTTTCCTTTTTGCAGCCAAGATAATGAGAGCAGATAACCGTTCCTCCTGAAGCAAGGGCGAAAAAGGCCTGAACAACCAGAACGTTAATGGAGTCAACAAGGGAAACTGCGGAGATGGCAGCAGAGCCCAGATTGCTTACCACAAGAGTATCGACGGTTCCCATAAAGGAATTCAGAAGCTGGTCAAGGGCCAGCGGGATCAGAAGAGCAGCCAGTTTTTTGTTGTCAAAGAGTCTTGGCTGTACCGGCCGGACAACAGTTGTGTTTTTTCTTTTTTTCATATGAGGGATCCTTCCGTAAAATACTGACACATGGAACTGACCAAAAGCGCTGTCAGTTCTTTTGTATCAGAATACACCCGTAATATCTGCAAATGCAAGATATCCGAAGAGATTAAATTGTATATTTTTCTGTACGATATTACAGTTCAGCCTTATTACAGTACCCATGCGATCCTTGTAGAAAAATGGGGGATTTTGCTGCGGCTTGCAGGGATGAATAAGTTGTTGCAAAAAAATTTCAGGGTATCACAGGAAAATCCAAGAAAAGGTTTCAAAAAAACACAAAATTCTATATAATATGATACAGGAATCAGCAGGACGTAAATGAGAACCTGCAAAGAGAGGAGAGGAAATGGAAAAATTCAGCTTAAAAAATAAAATACTGATTGGCGTTACCCTGTTTTCCATGTTTTTTGGGGCAGGAAATCTGATCTTTCCGCCATTTCTGGGAGCCCAGGCAGGGACACATACCTGGACGGCGTTTCTGGGATTTGCGGTCAGCGCAGTAGGTCTTCCCATACTGGGAGTGATCGCAGTGACAAAATCGGGAGGTCTGGATCATCTGGCATCCAGAGTACATCCGGGGTTTTCTTTTGTATATATTATGATTTTGTATCTGGCAATCGGTCCATGTCTTGCAATTCCCAGAACTGCAAGCACGTCCTTTTCCATGGCAGTAGTACCTTTTATGCCGGAGGGCGTTTCTGCGGCGCTGCCTCAGCTTCTTTATTCATTAGTATTTTTCGGGGCTGCCACGGCTGTTGCCATGCATCCTGAGAAGCTGACGGAATATCTTGGAAAAAGACTGACGCCGATTCTGCTGGTGCTGATCATTGTGCTGTTCGCTGCAGGAGCAGTTACTGCAGCAGGAGGAAGCAGTGTACTGGATGCGGCAGGGGCAGAGCCGGCGCAGCTTTATGTGAAAGGCGCGGCAGTACAGGGATTTCTGGATGGATATCAGACCATGGATACTCTTGCAGCGTTGAATTTTGGCATGATCGTGGCTTTAAATATTCAGGCAAAAGGAATAAAAAAGGAAAAGGCGGTAGTGAGGGAAACTATTTCAGCAGGATGGATCGCCGGTATCCTGCTTCTGGCTGTATATGGCATGCTGACCTATGTAGGAAAAATTTCGGGAATCACCTTTGCCGGCGCGGCCAATGGTACAGAGGTTCTGGTAGATATGGCAGGAGCTCTTTTTGGAAAGCTGGGAACGGTTATTCTTGCAGTGATTTTTGTAATTGCCTGCTTTAATACCTGTGTGGGGCTTTTTAGCTGCTGCGGAAAATATTTTGCAGGTATTTTCCCGAAAATCGGATACAGAGGCTGGGTATTTGTGTTTGCCTTTGTTTCCATGGTGATCTCAAATGTGGGACTTGATATGATCCTGCAGTATTCTGTACCTGTATTGAATGCTATTTATCCTATGGCGATTCTTCTGATCATTCTGGCGCTGGTCCATCGGTGGGTGGGCAGATTCAGAAGTATTTATCCCTGGACAGCTGCTTTATGTGGAATCAGCAGTGTACTTATTGTGCTGGACCAGAATGGGATCATCATTCCCGGAGTGACTGCTCTGATAAAAATGCTTCCGGCTTACGAAGCGGGATTTGGATGGCTTCTGCCTACTTTTGCGGGAGCGGCAGCAGGAATACTGACAGATCTAATAAAAAAACAGACGGTATAAAAGGGAGGAGAAAAATGCCAGTTTTTGATTTTAATCATACACCGGAAAAGGGAACAGCTCCGGAATGTACGTATACTACTTTTTTGTCCGGAGAACCTGAGGCGACGGCGGAAAAGCCTATTCTGATTTTGGATAATCAGAAAAAGCAGTGGCCTCATCATTCCTGTGGAGTATTTACCAATCCGGTTCATAGAACTTCTTTTGAATTTAAAGAAGAGAGAGGCGTTGTCAGCGCAGATATACGGAAAATTGACGCCCGCTTTGTAAGCCTTATCAAATGGCTTGGAGAGAATCGGATCAATGTACGCCTTTCCGGAGAAAACCGTCCGGAAGGATACTGTGTTTACCGAATCCGTGAGATCGCCTTCGGAGGAGGAACAAAGCTTTCAGCAGAGGACGGTTTCCTTCAGTTTATGATCGAACGTCTTTTTGCCAGCAGTGCGCCTGCGGAGACTGCCTCAGATGAGGAAGAGGCAGAGGATGGAGATGAGATGAAGCTTACCAGTATTCAGAGTATTACGGATTTTATGACCTGCGCAGGCCGTACTCTGCCTGATAATATCCGTCTCTGGGCAAGAAGAAATCTTGCAGTGGCCCGTTCCGCAGAGGTTTCTCAGGAGGAACGCCGCCATGCACAGAGAGCCCTTTCCATTATGATGAATATTCAGTGGAAAAATAATTATTTTGAGTCCATTGACCCGAAAGAAGCCAGAAGAATCCTGGACGAAACCCTTTACGGAATGGAAAAGGTAAAGCAGCGCATTATTGAGACGATTATTCAGATCAACCGTACCCATACCCTTCCGGCTTACGGACTTCTTCTTGTGGGACCTGCGGGAACAGGTAAATCTCAGATTGCCTATGCGGTGGCAAAAATCCTGAAGCTGCCGTGGACAACTCTTGATATGAGTTCCATCAACGACCCTGAGCAGCTTACCGGAAGTTCAAGGGTTTATGCAAATGCAAAGCCGGGAATTATCCTGGAGGCGTTTTCCATGGCCGGGGAGTCGAATCTTGTGTTTATTATCAACGAGCTTGACAAGGCTGCAGCGGGAAAGGGAAACGGAAATCCGGCGGACGTACTTCTGACCCTTCTGGACAATCTTGGATTTACAGATAACTATATGGAATGTATGGTTCCAACATCCGGCGTTTATCCCATTGCAACAGCCAATGACAAATCTCAGATCAGTGCTCCTTTAATGTCCCGTTTTGCAGTGATCGAGATTCCGGATTACACACCGGAAGAGAAAAAAGTGATTTTTTTCAAATTTGCACTTCCCAAAGTCTTAAAGAGAATGGGGCTGGAACAGGAGGAGTGTATTATAGAAGGTGAAGCCCTTGACGCAGTGATCGAGAGATATGCGGATACTTCAGGAATACGCGATCTGGAGCAGGCGGCAGAGCATCTGGCAGCCAACGCTCTTTACCGGATCGAGGTGGATCATGTGAAGCAGGTGGTATTTACTTCAGAGATGGTGAAGGAACTGCTTGAATAAGTTTTACTCAGTACACGGGGAAAAAACCAGAGAAGACTTAAATAAGAATTTTTCGTTGCATTTCTTTTCTTCATCTGCTATACTGGCATCAGTATCCGGAAGAGCATTTCCGGAGCTGATGCTTATTTTAATTGAATAAACTGGTTCGAAACCCTCCCAGTATAAAAAACTAGGTTCTTTCAGGTATCTTTCTTTTGATGATGCCTTTTTCTGCGGAGGATTTTACTTTTATGGAAAAAGCTGTCGAAAGGAGGATTTTTTTATGTGCAGAATTGTAATTGACTGTGATCCGGGAATTGATGATTCCCTTGCACTGATGCTGGCGCTTGCTTCACCGGAGCTGGATATTGCAGGGATAACAACGGTTTCCGGAAACGTTCCTGTTGATATGGGAACGGAAAATGCGGCAAAGGTACTTGCCTGGATGGGACGTACAGAAATTCCTATATATAAAGGAGAGGCGGTTCCCCTTAAACGGGAATATATAGATGCCATGGACACTCACGGGAGGGACGGCATGGGAGAAAGCTTTTATCCTGCAGTTTCTTATCCGAAGCAGGATAAGGATGCCGTACAGTTTCTGGAAGAACTTCTGGAAAAGGAAAAAATATCCATTATTGCTCTTGGTCCCATGACAAATCTGGCAAAGCTGTTTCTGAAACGCCCTGATCTTATGAAACAGGTGGAGGAACTTGTTTCTATGGGAGGAAGCTTCAAAAGCCACGGAAACTGTTCTCCGGTTGCAGAATATAATTACTGGTGCGACCCTCATGGAGCAGCAGCATGCTATGACGCTTTTGCAAAGGCCGGCAAAAAAATCCACATGATCGGACTTGATGTAACCCGAAAGATCGTCCTGACGCCGAATATTCTGGAATATATCTGTCGGCTTGATCCGAAAACAGGAGAGTTTATCCGCAGGATCACAGGTTTTTATATGGATTTTCACTGGGAATACGAGGGTATCATTGGCTGTGTGATCAATGATCCTCTGGCTGTAGCGTATTTTACAGACCGGGATATGTGCACAGGTTTTGACAGCTTTACGGCAGTGGAGACAGAGGGAATCAGCATTGGACAGACAGTGGTAGATTCTATGAATTTCTGGAAAAAAGAACCGAACAGCCATATTCTTACAGAAACTGACGGAAAGCAATTTATGAAGCTTTTCCTTTCAAGAATTTTGAAAAAAAATGATGGAAGCAGATACAGAGAAGAAGAACTGGATCTTCTGGATGAATTGTAGGAGGATGAAAGTATGAAAATTGAAAACAAAAAAATAACTACTTATCAGATTTGTCTTGTGGCGCTGGCTGTGGGCGTTAATATTGTAGGAGGACAGATCGCATTGTTCTTGAAGCTTCCCGTATATTTGGACAGTATTGGAACAATTTTTGCAGGCGCGGTTCTGGGACCGTGGTTTGGAATGATCCCCAATATTTTAAGCGGTATTTTTATGGGAATGACTGTAGATATTTACTCTTTGTATTTTGCTCCTGTAGGAATTGTGACAGGATTCTTAAGTGGCCTTGTATTTCAGAAAATGTCAGTAAAAAAAGGTAGGATTTTCCTGGCTGCAGCTGTGATCTCAGTTCCGGGAACCATTGTGAGCGCTTTGATCAATGCGGTTTTATTTGGAGGGGTAACCTCATCAGGGTCATCTATTCTTGTACAGATGCTTTCCAAAACACCTCTGGGACTGACAGGAAGTATTTTTACAGTTCAGTTTCTCACAGACTATGCTGACAGATGTATTTCTGTTTTTGCCGTAAGCGCGTTGATAACGGCAATGGGCGGAGGAATGGTAGCAAAGCTTTCAGGAAGGATAAATAATAATGGAACGATATAGCAGAATAACAGATAAAAATAAAAGAGAGATCGTACTTCTCAGAGCATTTCCCTGCGTGTGGGGAAAATGTACCTTCTGTGATTACATTGAGGATAACGGAAGGGACGAGGCGGAAATGGTCAGAGAAAACCGGGAAGCTTTAAAGGAAATCACTGGAGAGTTTGGCGTTCTTGAGGTAATCAACTCAGGAAGCTGTTTTGAACTTCCAAAGGAAACGCTGGAGGATATCCGCACAGTAGTCCGGCTGAAAAATATAAAAAGGCTGATTTTTGAAAGTCATTGGATCTATCGTAAACGACTTCAGGAAATGCGGGATTATTTTGGAATTCCTGTTACCTACAAGATGGGTGTGGAGACCTTTGATTATGATTTCCGGGAAAAGGTTCTGAACAAACATGCGGACTTCAAGACACCTATGGAGGCTGCGGAATACTTTGATTCTATCTGCCTGATGGTTGGAATCCAGGGACAGACAAAGGAAATGATCCGAAATGATATCGTCTGGTTAAAAAAATATTTTAATCATGGAACGGTAAATGTTTTTAATAATAATTCCACTCCCATCAAGAGAGACGAGGAGCTTGTGCGCTGGTTTATGGAAGAGTATCAGTGGCTTCTGGATGATCCTGATGTGGAAGTGCTGTATGAGATCACTGATTTTGGCGTAGGCTGAAAAAGGATTTCAGGTGAATATCACATGTCCGGGAAGGAAAACACAAAAACTGTATTGCTTTATTTATAGTAGAAAATGATAAAATTCCGGTGGAAGTTATCCGTACATCTTACAGAGAAAAGATTTTTTCTGTAAGATACACGAAGCTTCCGCCGGAATTTTTATTTGAGTGTTACAGGAATAGGCGCAACTGTACTATTTGGAATACAGTCCCATTCATAGTTTTTTGGACAGTATTGCAAACAAGGATCGTGCTGACGATAAAGAGTATAAAATATGGGACAGTTCAGCGCAGTTGATAAAACTGAGGGAAAAGAGGCTTCAGTTTAATTTTGCTGATAAGTTCTCAGGAAGTCGGCAATGTTTCTGGCTGCTTTTTCCAGAACCTCTACACGGGGCAGATATACAACACGGAAATGATCCGGTTCCTTCCAGTTAAAGCCGCCGCCGTGGATCAGAAGGATTTTTTTCTCACGGAGAAGATCCAGGGCAAATTTCTCATCATCTGTGATGTTGAATTTTTTCGTATCAATTTTCGGGAAAATATAAAATGCTGCCTTGGGTTTCACTGCGGTAATTCCCGGGATATCAGTAAGGGCTTTATAAATAAATTCTCTCTGTTCATAAATCCTTCCGCCGGGAACAATATAATCGTTTACACTCTGATGACCGCCAAGTGCAGTCTGTACAATGGACTGGGCAGGTACATTGGAGCACAGACGCATGTTGGACAGCATATTGATGCCCTCAATATAATCCTTTACATGTTTTTTATTTCCGCTTAGGATCATCCAGCCAATACGATAGCCTGCGATCATATGAGACTTGGAAAGACCGCTGAAGGTAACACAGAAAAGATCCGACGCAAGGGAAGCGATCGAAATATGCTTTTCTCCGTCCATAACAAGGCGGTCATAAATTTCATCAGAAAAAATAATAAGCTGATGACGTCTTGCAATATCAACAATTTTCTGAAGGATCTCTTCAGGATAAAGGGCGCCTGTAGGGTTATTGGGATTGATGATAACAATAGCTTTTGTCCGATCAGTGATTTTTTTTTCAATATCGTTAAGATCCGGATACCATTCGGACTGTTCATCACAGATATAGTGGACCGCTTTTCCTCCTGCCAGAGTGGCGCAGGCTGTCCACAGCGGATAGTCAGGAGAAGGAATCAGGATCTCATCTCCATTGTCCAGAAGTGCGGACATGGAAAGATTGATCAGTTCGCTGACACCGTTGCCCGTATAGATATCTCCAATAGAAATATTGGGAATATGCTTTAACTGAGCATACTGCATAATGGCTTTTCTCGCGGAAAAAAGTCCTTTGGCATCAGAGTAGCCTTCGCATTCGGTAAGCTGCTGACGCATATCGTAAATAACCTCATCCGGTGTGCGGAACCCGAAAGGAGCCGGGTTTCCGATATTTAATTTCAGAACGTGAGTGCCGGCCTCCTCCATTCTTCCGGCCTCTTCTACAACGGGACCTCTTACATCGTATAAAACATTATCAAGCTTTGAAGATTTTTTAAATTCGCGCATTGTTATTCCTCCTGTAGAGTATGTGTTTGTTCCGGCTGAACCAGATTCAGACCGGGATGGTTCAGAATAAGCAGCTGATGAAGCCGGGGGGGCCACAGCTGATTCGGCAGTCTGTGAAAAAGCGGATTTTTTTCTGGCATCTGCCTGAAATCCGGCAGTACTGAATTCGGAAAAGGCGCTGTCCTGATCGTGACCCAGCAGCCATTCGGAATCGGTGTGGAGAGTCTGCGCCAGAAAATTCAGGATATCTGTGCGGGGAACAGTTTTTCCACTGACATACTGGCTGACATGGCTTTTGCCAAGCTTCACTCCTGCAGAAGCAGCAGCCCGGACCAGATCCACTTGTTTCATATTCTGTTTTTCCATTGCAGCCCGGAGTCTGTCGGCAAACGATTCTTTTGGCATGGTCTGTACCTCCTGGAAAATCAAAAGTTCAATTTTGGCTTGTGATATATAAAGTTCAATTTAATAAAGAGAGTATATCACAGAAAGTTCAAAAGTTCAATATGAAAGTAGACTTGAGTTTCCGCAGTTTTATCCACAGTCACCTGTTTTGTAATATATCATTATAAACAACTTTTAAAAAATGCCTAAAATATAAGGAATCTTCTCCCTTTTTGATGTAAAATTAAGCTACCAACCAAAAATCTTACTAAACAAAAAGAAAGGGGATTCCTTATGTCTCATTTTACATCAAACACTTACATTTTGAAACGAAAAATTTTAACTTTTACAAAGAAATTTTCAAGAAAACTTTCAAAGCCTGAAAGAAAATTTACAGCTGACATTACCTATGGTATGCTGGCTTCCGGAAGTTGCCTGTTAACGGATGTCTGTGATCAGCTTCACGAACCTTCCAAAAAGATAAACGTTGTTGATCGTTTATCTAGACACCTTGAAAAAGGTGTGTCTGCATCCGCTGCTTCCGCTTACCTACAACAAGTTAAAAAATGGAGTTCTTCTGAACCTATCATTTACATTGATGACAGTGATGTTGTTAAGCCGGATGGCTATAAATTTGAATCACTTGGAATTGTCCGCGATGGTTCAGAAAGTACATCCACTAAAAGCGTTTATAAAAAAGGTTATCATGTAACCGAGGCTTGCATTCTTACTTCCGCCAATCATCCTGTTAGTATTTTTTCTAAAATACATTCGTCTCATGAAAAAGACTATAAATCTGCAAATACAATTACTTTCCAAGCAATTGAACAGGGAAACTCTCTCTTTGGCAAAGCCACTTTTGTCATGGACAGAGGCTACGATGACAATAAGATGTTTCTGAAGTTGGATGAACTCGGACAAGATTATGTGATCCGTTTAAAGTCTAATCGTAAGCTTTTGTACCATAACAAATGGACAAAGGCTACAGAACTTCGTAATCGCAGGAAAGGGAAGGTGAAAACAAATGTTTTTTACAAGGGCAAAAACCATGAAGCCTACCTTTCACATGTCAAAGTACAGATTACTGCATCCAGAAAGGACATTTTTCTTGTGCTTGTTTACGGCATTACCGAACATCCGATGATGCTTGTTACTAATAAAGAAATCAAATCGAAAGATGATATAATCCGGGTGGCAAGGACTTACTTTTCCCGCTGGAAAATCGAAGAATATTTCCGCTGTAAAAAGCAGATGTTCCAGTTCGAGAACTTTCGTGTGCGTAAGCTGAAGGCAATCAACGCGCTTAATTTTTATATCACCTTATGCATGGCATTTCTTGCAATGATTTCAATGGAATCAGAGACCAATGCCCTTAAGGTTTCCATCATAAAGGCAGCAAATCCTGTAAAGGAAAAAGTTTTTTTCTGCTATTACCGGCTGGCAAAAGGCATCTCAGGCATACTTTCTTATGCAAAAGAGGGCGTCAGGCTTTGGTTCCGGACAAAACGTCCGGCATACCGTCAACTCTGCCTTAAGCTAGCCGCTTAAATAGATAAAAGAATAGTTCTCCCAAAAGTCCGGTTCTGACGGGGCTTATTAAAGTGTCTCTATTCACGGAACTGCCTTTCTTAAAATTTCAAAAATCGGCAGATTGACACTTTAGGAGATTCTATTCATTTTGAAATTACATTTTGCGGAAACTCAAGGAAAGTAGAGAGGAGAAAATAGATTTAAAGAATATGTTGGGATACATATAAAATTTGCCTACAAACCAGGCCGCATCTTGAAAAGCTGAATTTTTAGCGTAAACATAAAAAGAGGTCCCTGATTTTTTAATAAAGGTATATTAAAAAGTAAGTGAAAAATAAAAACCTACTTGTATTTTCATATAAACAGCGTTATAATATGAATTACCGACATATGTCGATAATGAAAACGAGGTGATTTCATGGCAAGGCCAACAAGATGCAGGCGAATATGTGCGGAACCGGCGTATGACAGTTTCATTCCGGAGGGAATCAGCACTGGAGAGAGAACCGGCCTGACACTTGATGAATATGAAGCAATTCGCCTGATCGATCTTCAGAAATGTACACATGAACAATGTGCCAGACAGATGGATATTTCAAGAACTACAGTGACAGAACTGTATGAATCTGCGCGCTATAAGATTGCAGACAGTATAGTGAACGGCAAGGCGCTTGAGATTTCCGGAGGTAATTATCGGTTTTGTGACGGTACGGCAGATTTTTGCTGCAATACAGATTGTGGAAGGGCTGAAGAGACCGGCTGTGAATCAATTATAAGGATGAAAGGGGAATTTACAATGAGAATTGCAGTAACTTACGAAAATGGACAGATTTTTCAGCATTTTGGACACACAGAGCAGTTTAAGCTTTATGATGTTGAGGACGGTAAAGTAACAGGAAGTCAGGTAGTTGACACTAATGGACAGGGACATGGTGCGCTGGCTGGTTTTCTTACTCAGGCAAAGGTTGACGCCCTGATCTGCGGCGGAATTGGCGGAGGCGCTCAGAATGCACTGGCAGAAATGGGAATTAAACTTTTCGGAGGTGTTTCCGGATCAGCAGACGAGGCTGTAGAGGCTTATCTTGCTGGAAATCTTAATTACAACCCGGCAGTTCACTGCTCTCACCATGAGCATGAACATTCCTGTGGAGAACATCATTGTGGAGAAAACAAACACGGATGTTCCGGTAACTAAACAAAATAAATATCAGACAGAGAGAACCCCGCAGCCTCAGACTGCGGGGTTTTTAAAAATCTTTCTTTACAGATGCCTCTGTTTCGTATAGTATGATAATACAAAAAATGAGAGGAGTCATTTCAGAATGAGAAAGATAGATAAAAATTTTTGTGCGTGGATGATGGCGGGGGCTCTTGCTGTGGGAACTTTATCCGGGGGATGGACTGCCCCGGCTCAGGTGTGGGCAGCCTCCGAAAAAAAAGGAAGAGAAACAGAAAACAGACGAAAAAGCACAGGAGCAGCAGACGGAGGCTGCCGCTGAGGGAACGGTGCGTCCTTCGGATTATGTTCTTCAGCCACAGGAAAGCTATTCTTATGCGGACATGGGACTGTCCTTTCAGCTTCCGGAGGAACTTCTGAAGAAAATGGAAAGCAAAGAGGTGGTTATGCTTCCGGATGCAGAGCTTACGGAGGATGGCAGTAAACTGAAATACGGGCAGGTAAGCTGGAGTACTATAACGGAAGAGCAGAGAGAGGCGGAGGTTGATAAATCGGGAGACGGATATGCACAGTGGAAAGAAGGGCTTTCCCGAATAGGCGCTCTCGGAACCTATCATAAAGATCTGGAAAAAAAGCTGGACGAGCTTACCGGCTGTACAGAGCATGAAAAAATAGGTGTCAGTGAGGACGGAGATTATATTTATTATCTCAGTATGAATAAAGATGCAGATAAAGCTCTGACTGCATCCCTGAAAAAAATAGAAACAGAAATAACCAGAATGGTTTCTTATAATGAAGAAGAAATGGGAGAAGGCGACTCTGTGGGAAGCTTTACCACAGAGGATATTAACGGAGAAGAGTATACAGAAGCTGCTTTCCAGGAGGCAGATCTTACCATGGTCAATGTATTTGCTACCTGGTGCGGTCCATGTGTGAATGAAATTCCTTATCTGGCGGAGCTTGATGAAAAGATGAAGGATAAAGGGGTTCAGGTGATCGGCGTTGTAATGGATGCGGTAAAGGGAACCGAAAAAGATGAAGAGGGGATTAAAAAGGCTCAGATCCTTGCAGAGAAGACAAAGGCAGAATATCCGTTCCTTCTTCCGGACTCCGGATATATGAACGGACGCCTGGCTTATGTACAGGCATTTCCGGAAACATTTTTTGTGGACAAAAACGGCAATATTGTAGGAGAAACCTACAGTGGAAGCCGCAGTCTGGAAGAGTGGGAAGAAATTGTAAATACGGAGCTGGAAGGTCTTAAGGCAGATCAGGAGAAGGAAGATGGAGAGAAAAAATAAAAAACAGTCTTTTTCTGTGAGAAGTTCAGAGAGAACAGCTTTTTTTCTGGGCATTGCCATTCTGATCCTGGGAGCCGCATTTATGATATTCGGCATCTGGCGGGGAGAAATGGCGGTTGTTTTTGAAAAGGCAGTAAATATATGCATGGAGTGTATTGGCATTGGATAAGAAAAAACGTACAAACGAATGGGGACGCCACAGAGTACAGATCCTCTGGGCTTTCCTGACAAACAGCTATCTGGTAGGTTTTGCAAAAGGAAAAATATATCAGGGGAAACTTAAAAATCTCTGTGTTCCGGGACTGAACTGTTATTCCTGTCCCGGGGCTCTGGGGGCCTGTCCCATAGGGGCAATGCAGGCGGTGGTGGGAAGCTGGAATTTTAAACTGGCGTTTTATGTGGCTGGTTTCCTGATGTTTGTGGGAGCGCTTCTAGGCAGATTTGTATGCGGCTGGCTTTGTCCCTTTGGGCTGATCCAGGATCTGCTTCACAAAATTCCCTTTCCCAAAAAAATCAGCACCTTCCGGGGAGACAGGCTTCTTCGTAAGCTGAAGTATGTGATCTTTATTGTTTTTGTGATTTTGATGCCCATGTTTGTGGTGGATCTTCTGGGACAGGGGGCGCCGTTTTTCTGCAAGCTGATCTGTCCGGCAGGAACTCTGGAGGGCGGCGTTCCTCTGGTGCTTCTTAATCAGGGAATGCGGAGCGCAATAGGATGGCTTTATGCATGGAAAAATCTGCTTCTGGCAGTGATCATTATTCTTTCTGTCATTATTTACCGGCCGTTCTGTAAATATATCTGCCCTTTGGGAGCAGTGTATTCATTGTTTCAGCCGATTTCTGTATTCCGATACAGAGTGGATCAGGAAGCCTGTACACACTGCGGAGCCTGCGCAAAGATATGCAAAATGCAGGTGGATCCCTCAAAAAGTCCGAATCATATGGAATGTATCCGCTGTGGCCAGTGTATAAAAGTGTGCCCCACATCGGCAATAACTTCCAATATCAGAAGAAATAAAAAACAATAATCAGGGGAAGAAGGTTTAAGTTCTGTTCCTGTTACAGAATCAGAGTGTCTGAGAAGGGCACTCTTTTTATTTTAGAACACGATACATAAAAACTGTTGTCTTTGTTCTACAGAACAAAGCTCAGATGTGCTATAATTCATTAGGAAAGTATCAGATTCAGAGTTGACAAAAAGAGCAGTTCTGCAATAAATCGGAACTGCTCTGAATGTGATTCTTTCATATTGTACCCAGTCGCGGTATTTTAGCCAGTTCTTATATGGGGATTGTATTGTTCCCAGATGGCCAAAATCGTCGAAGATGATGAGAAATCAGCTGAAAACACGCTGATTTTTGTGATGTAAAACATTGCAGGGCATACTTTCAAAGCCTCCCGTTGGCAGGCTTTTTCAAAACAATATAAGAAGTCAGGATGATCAGGATGGTGCATAACACCTTCCCAGCTGTTTCATGGAACTATGTCCACAATCCGGGCAGATAGAAATATCAAAGTCCCACACAGCCTTTAAAAGCTCAGACATGGACATCTCTGTAAACCGTCTTTTAAAACGCTGGTGTCCCTGCAGAGTAAAAATGAGTTTCAGATTTTTTCTCTTCATCCGGTTGTTCAGGAAACCATAATAACGGATCTTCTGAAAACCGGATGGAAGCACATGCATCAGGTATCTCCGAATGAATTCTGTATGCTCCAGAGTGATCTGGCGCCTGGACTCGCCGGGCTTTTTTCCCCTGGCGGAGAATGTGACTTCCTTTTCCGTGACGGAAAGGATACGGTTGTTGGAGATGGCGATTTTATGGGTATACCGTCCAAGGTATTCGAGCGCATTGCCAAATCCGTTAAAAGTTTCTTTTATGTAAGGGCACCAGTCTTTGCCGTAAAGATTATTTTTGAACTCCTTCCACTCATAGGAATTCCGGAGTTTTTCACAGGAAGAAGAGAGAACGATCTGTCCTTTCCGGTACATGGAATCAAGCTGGGAAAGATATTTCCCTTTAAATTTATCCCGGAGTACCCCGACAGGAATGAAAAACTTGTTTTTTGACCTGCGTATCTTCTTGTCATATGTGAGGCCGCCACCAGAAACAATACAGTGCATATGCACATGGTAGCCGATCTCCTGGTTCCATGTATGGAGCACCTGTATGATGCCGGGTGTCGCACCGAGATACTTCTTATCGTAAGATAATTCAAGAAGTGTTTCGGCACAGCATCTGTGAAAAAGCCCGTACAGAAGCTTCTGGTTACAATAAATAAGCGGGTTTAACTCATGGGGCAGGGTGAAGACCACATGAAAATACGGTGCATCAATGACTTCCTCCCGGCGTTTATCCACCCATATTTCTTTTAAGACAGCCTGGCAGTTTGGGCAGTTCCGGTTACGGCAGGAATTATTGTGGAATTCCGTATGGCCGCACTCGGTACATTGGCAGGCATTGGCTCCGAGAGCGCCGGATTTACAACGCATGACAGCGTGGGAGACTTTTTTCTGGATGTCAGAAACAGGGTGCCCGGAAGAAAGAAAAGAGTCAAAAGAACACTGCCAGATCTTCTGGATTTTGAGATCACTCATAAAACCCACCTGCCATTCTGTCAAAAGGATTGGAAGAAGCCATCAGAGCATTTGATGCCAGATGTACGTATATAACCGTGGAAGAAACAGACCGGTGTCCCATGAGCGCTTTCAAAGTGAGCAGGTCGGTTCCGTCTTCATAATGGTAGGTGGCAAAAGCATGGCGGAATGTGTGACAGGTAAAACGGTGCTCCCATCCGAGTTCTTTTTCGTGTGCAAGGATAAAGCTGGGGATACGCTGGTGATCGATGGGTCTGTCCGGTTTTTTCTTCTGTGGAAAGAGCCAGTCTTTCGGCCGGGAACCAGCCGGAAATGAATACCAGTACCGGAGGATGAGTTCCCAGACGTTATCAGAAAGAGGCACGTAACGGTCAGAGCGGTTCTTGGAAGCACGTATATGAATACGTTTTCTGGAATGTTCAATGTCAGAGCATTTCAGATGACGTACCTCGCCCACCCGCAGCCCGGAAGAAAACATAAGGCAGAGTATGGCCTTAAACTTTATGTCAGAAATGGAAAACAGGAATGTTTTCATTTCTTCACGTGAAGGGATAAAAGGGGTATAAGAGTCAAATTTTCTGAAAGGGAGCTGATAGGGGTCCCAGGGCTTATGGAGGACATAAAGTGTAAAAAATCTCAGCTGTGAGATGCAGGCATTTATCGTACGGTCAGAAAGATTTCTTGTGTTCTGGACCCAAAAGATAAAGTCCCGCATCTGCTGCCATGATGCATCTTCCGGTGCAGTGGGGCCGTTGTCGGAAAGGTACTGCAGATAAGCGGAGATATAGGTAGAATACGAAGCAATGGTGTGGTCAGTAAGACCGCGCAGGGAGACCATCTCCCTGAAAGAAGATAAATATTTGTCCATAAGGAACCTCCTGTAAATGAAATAAGATTGATTTAGAGTCAGGATATTTCAAAACAGGCGGTGGACGGATAAAAAAGTAAAATATGTACTTGTTGAGTTTAAAAATCCATGATAACATAAGCATAGCAGTTTTTTTGTATTGTTTTAGGTTGTCTTGTGGTGATTCAACAATAAAACATATATAAAAAAACTGCTACTTTTATTTTGAGGAAAACTGATTTCTTTGAAAAAAGTAATAGAACCACGTACTTAGGACTAGCCGTCGCGCTAGCGACTTGGTACAATAGTCTGGAGAAAGCTGGTTGCCGGAAATTCTCAGAAACTTTTTACTGAACATAAAAAATACAGGAGTGTGATTTATGGGAAAACAAAGAACAAACCAACCGAGGCGAAAGAAGAAAAAGAAAGGAGATCTGCTGCTGACCCTGGCTCTGATCGCTGCAATTGCGGTATTTTGTTTTGCAGCATATAATCTGTTTCATATTTATACAGAGTACAAAAAAGGAACAGATGAGTACAACCATATTGAGCAGATGGCAGTAACAGACCGGGCTCCGGAAGACGAAGAACTGGTGGATGCGGTTTCGGGACCAAAACCGCCGATATCGGTGGATTTTGATACACTGAAAAGTGTAAATCCGGATGTGGTAGGCTGGATCTATATAGAAGCTCTGGATAATATCAATTATCCTGTGGTACAGGGGGATGATAATGAAACCTATCTTCATACCACATACGAAAACAATTACAATTTTGCGGGAACAATTTTTGTGGACTATGAGAACAGTAGCGACTTCAGTGACTGCAACACATTAATATATGGTCACAATATGAAAAACGGTTCCATGTTTGGAAATCTGAAAAAATTTACAGAGGATCAGTCCACCTATGAAAAAAGTAAATATTTCTGGATCCTTACCCCGGAAAAAAATTACCGCTATGAAATTATTTCTGCATATACAACAGGAGTAAACAGTGATACCTATACCCTGTTTAAGGGACCGGGGGAAGAATACCAGAATTACCTGAATACGATTCAGGGATATTCAGAGATTAAAACAGAAGCCACTGAGCTTACGGTCAAGGACAAAATTGTTACACTTTCCACCTGTACAGGAAATGAAGCGACCAGATTTGTTGTGCAGGGAAAACAGGTGAATGCAGAACCGGCAGGCTGAACAGGCAGAAGGGAAGGCGAAAGCTATGCAGAACAGTATTGAAAAACTGCAGGAAATAGTAGACAGATACGATAATCTTGTATTTTTTGGCGGCGCAGGTGTTTCCACAGAGAGCGGCATACCGGATTTTCGGTCTGTAGATGGTCTTTATAATCAGAAATATGATTTTCCGCCGGAAACGATTTTAAGTCATACGTTTTTTATGAGACGCCCGGAAGAATTTTATAAATTTTACAGAGATAAAATGTTGTGTGATACAGCAAAGCCAAATGGAGCGCATCTGAAGCTGGCAGAGCTTGAAAAAGCCGGCAAGCTGAAAGCGGTGATCACACAGAATATAGATAATCTTCATCAGATGGCAGGAAGCAGAAGAGTTATGGAGCTTCACGGAAGCGTGTACCGGAATTACTGTATGAAATGTGGAAAATTTTATGATTTTTCTTACATAAAAAACAGTACCGGCGTACCTCACTGTGAATGTGGGGGGATCGTCAAGCCGGATGTAGTGCTTTATGAGGAAGGCCTTGATCAGCAGACCCTGACAGATTCTGTGCGTGCAATTTCCCAGGCGCAGGTTTTGATCATAGGAGGTACGTCTCTTGCCGTTTATCCGGCTGCCAGCCTGATCGATTATTTCAGGGGAGAATGTCTGATTGTGATCAATAAGGCTCCCACACCAAGAGACCGCAGCGCGGATCTTCTGATCAAAGAGCCGATCGGACAGGTTTTTTCACAGATCAAAGTAAAAGGAGAATAGCAGATGGGTTATATCTATGAGGTAGGAGATGTTGTGACACTGAAAAAAGGTCATCCCTGCGGAAGCAGAGACTGGGAGATCCTGCGTGTAGGCGCGGATTTCAGACTGAAGTGTATCGGCTGCGGACATCAGATCATGGTTCCCCGTAAAATGGTGGAAAAAAATACAAAAAATCTGAAAAAAGCAGAACCGGGCAGTTGATAAGGAGCCATTGGATGAAAGGAGGCTGAATTTAATGTGGAATAAAATTAACAGGATTTTAAAGGGACAGCTTGTAACCTCACTTCTGTACACGCTCCTTGGTCTGTGCTTTGTGCTGATGCCTGTGGACGCGGTAAATGCAATCTGTAAATTTGTGTTTGGGATTCTTCTGATACTGGCAGGAATTTACCATATTCTGATCTATGTGCTGGAGAAAATGAACGCCACACTTCTGGATCTGCTTTCAGGGGGAATGCTTCTGGTGATCGGGATCTTTCTTTTTTACAATCCGCAGATCGTGGTTAAGCTTCTTCCGGTTCTCCTTGGAACCTTTGTGCTTGTAGATTCCGTGTGGGTACTGAAAGGAAGCCTGCGCCTGAAAAAAGCAGGAAGAGGGGAATGGAAAATCCTTCTGATCGGAAGTCTTATTTTTATAGGATTTGGTATTGCCATGGTTATTAATCCCTTTACCATGATCAAATATACAGTGATTTTTGCTGGAGGTGTAATGCTGGCAAACGGTGTGGTGGATTTTGTCTTTCTTGTACTGATCCGCCGGGGAATGAAAAAGGCTGAAGAGGCTGTGGAAGAAGCTGTGGAGCAGATGAAAGAAGCTGAGATAAAAGAAGCTGAGATAAAAGCAGAAGAACCGGAAGCCGACAGAGACACAGAAAAGGAACCGGAGTATACCGCATGGAGTGACCGAAGAACAGTTTTAGAACAGAAATCAGAAAAAAAGGAGGAGCAGGAAGATCCGGAAACAGCAGGTTCCAGGCAGGAAGATTCAGAACCGGTTGTTTCAGATGCAGAAGAATATTACAGAAAACAGGCAGAAAAAGAATCAGAAGAGGAATGATCTGATACAGAAATATTGATATTTTTAAATATCATGAAAAACAAACATATTTCTTGAATTTTTATCATGGAAGAATTGTAGTCTCAATTCTATAATAAAAGCAGGTTAAATCAAACGGGTAACATGTTTAGCTGTATTTTATAGAAAAGGAGAGGATATCACATGAAAATGAAAAAACTTACAGCAATGGGTATGGCTGCACTGATGGCAGCAACAATGATTCCGGCAGTTCCTGTTATGGCAGAAGGCGAAGGAAAAGTATATTACCTGAACTTTAAACCGGAGGCTGACGAAGCATGGCAGAATCTGGCAAAAGCTTACACAGAAGAAACAGGAACAGAGGTAACAGTTGTTACAGCAGCATCCGGTCAGTACGAGACAACACTTCAGTCTGAAATGGCAAAAAGTGATGCTCCTACCCTTTTCCAGGTAAACGGTCCTGTCGGTCTTAAAAACTGGAAGGATTACTGCTATGATCTGAAAGATTCTGAAATTTATTCTCAGCTTACTTCTGATGCCTATGCGCTGAAGGACGGAGAGAGCGTACCGGGAATCGCTTATGTAATTGAATCCTATGGTCTGATCGTAAACAAAACTCTTCTTGAAAAAGCAGGTTATACACTGGATGATATTAAGAGCTATGACCAGTTAAAGGCAGTTGCGGATGATATCCAGAGTAAGAAAGATGAACTGGGAATCAAAGGTGCCTTTACTTCCGCTGGTATGGACGCTTCCTCTGACTGGAGATTCAAGACACATCTTGCAAACCTTCCGATCTATTATGAGTATAAAGACGAGGGTGTAGATGATGCAGCTGAACTGAAAGGTACTTACCTTGAAAATTACAAGAATCTGTTCGACCTTTACATTACAGATTCCACCTGTGATCGTGCAGAGCTTTCTGCCAAAACAGCAGACGACTCCAGAAACGAGTTTGTAAACAGCGAAGCAGTATTCTATCAGAATGGCTCCTGGGAGTATGCAGAGCTTGCAAAAACCTTCAGCGATGAAGAGCTTGCAATGATTCCGATCTACTTTGGTGTGGATGATGAAAATCAGGGTCTTGCTACAGGTACAGAGAACTACTGGTGCGTAAATAAAAATGCTTCTGAAGAAGATATTCAGGCAACTCTTGATTTTATGAACTGGTGTGTAACTTCTGAGACAGGTACAAAATCCATGGCAGAAGATATGGGATTCACAATTCCTTTCAAAACAGCAGTTGCTCCTACCAATGTATTTGTAAAACAGGATCTTGAAAATACAGAAGCAGGACTTACTCCTATATCATGGAACTTTACAACCATGCCGTCTGAGGAATGGAAAAATGGTGTGGGAACCGCACTGACTGCTTATGCGGCAGAAACCGGCTCCTGGGACGATGTTGTAAGCGCATTTGTTGACAACTGGGCAATGGAAAAAGCTCTGACCGAATAATCGTATTGAACAAAATGTAACTGGAAAGGGGGCGCTGCAAACCCGCTCCTGGCGGAACCTCCACCGGGAACGAGAACATGCGGCAGCCCCCTTTCTGCGTATAAGGGAAAGAGGAGAACAAGATGGTAGGAAAAACAATCAAAAAATGGTGGCCGGTTTTTGTACTGCCTACACTGGCCGCTTTTATAATCGGATTTCTCTGGCCGTTTATATGGGGAATTTATCTTTCATTCTGCAAATTTACAACTGTACAGGACGTAACCTTTGTAGGACTTGCCAATTATTCCAAACTGCTTCTGGATAAAACCTTCAGCCATTCGTTCTGGCTGACTGTAATATTTGCTTTTGTTTCCAGTATTCTGATCAATGTGCTGGCATTTTCTATTGCTCTGGCGCTGACAAAGGGATTCAGAGGAACCAATGTTTTCCGTACGGTATTTTTTATGCCAAACCTGATCGGCGGTATTGTACTTGGATACATATGGCAGACGCTTTTGAACGGACTTCTTTCTATGTGGGGACAGCCCCTGCTTGCACTTTCCGCCAAAAACGGGTTTATCGGAATGCTGCTCCTTCTGATGTGGCAGCAGATCGGATATATGATGATCATTTATGTGGCAGGACTTAACAATGTATCGCCGGATCTTATTGAAGCGGCTCAGATTGACGGTGCAACTTCCAGGCAGATTCTTTTTAAGATCAAAATACCTATGATCATGCCTTCTGTAACAATCTGTACCTTCCTGACTCTGACAAACGGCTTCAAGATGTTTGACCAGAACCTGTCTCTGACAGGAGGCGCGCCGGGCAAGCAGTCACAGCTTCTTGCACTGAATATCTACGATACCTTTTATGCCCGCAGCGGACCTATGTGGAAAGGAATCGGACAGGCAAAGGCAGTTGTATTTTTTATCCTTGTAGTAGCCATTGCACTGATCCAGCTTAAAGCAACATCATCCAAGGAGGTGCAGCAGTAATGGAAAATAAGAAAAAGAATCCTGTAGCTACCATTATCCTGGCAGTCATCTCTATTTTGTGGATGTATCCCATTGTTCTGATTCTTTTTAACTCATTAAAAAAGGAATCAGCAATTACCACATCTACGGTTTTCAGTATTCCAAACAAAGAAACCTGGAATGGTCTGTCAAACTTTGTTGCCAGCGTAACACAGATGGATTTCCTGAAATCTTTCTGGTACAGTCTTGTGATTTCAGTGATGTCAGTAGTTTTGATCCTCTTGTGCTGTTCCATGTGCGCATGGTATATTGTCCGTGTAAACGGAAAGCTTTCCAAGCTGTTTTATTACCTGTGTGTGTTCAGTATGGTAGTTCCTTTCCAGATGGTAATGTTTACTCTGGCAAAGACAGCAGATACCCTGAAACTGAACAGTCCGTACAGTATCTGCATTATTTACCTGGGATTTGGAGCAGGGCTGGCTGTGTTTATGTTTACAGGCTTTGTAAAAGGAATTCCGCTGGAAATTGAGGAGGCGGCGCTTATTGACGGCTGCAGTCCTCTGCAGGTATATTTCCAGATTCTGATACCAATTTTGAAACCAACCATTATTTCCACTGCAATCCTTGAACTGATGTGGGTATGGAATGACTACCTTCTGCCTACGCTTGTTCTTGATATCAAGCAGTATCGTACCATTCCCATGGCAGTCCAGTATTTCAGAGGCAGCTTTGGACATGTACAGATGGGACCTATGATGGCAAGTATCATGATTGATATCATTCCGATCATTATTGTATATCTTGTATGCCAGAAATATATTATCGAAGGCGTGGTAGCCGGAGCGGTAAAGGGCTGATCGCTTTTGAAAAGATTTTGTGGGGGTGCTGTAAGGAAACTTCAGCATCCCCTGTTATATTTTAGGATATTTTATAACCGGTATCCTTGTAGGGGCTGTTTGAGAATGATACAATAAAGCGGATGTCAGATTTTTAATGGCTGAAAGGAAGGAATAATAAAATATTATACAAGTGCTGATCGTAGATGATGAAAAGCTGGAACGTGAAGGAATCAAATATCTTCTTGCCATGGAAGAGGGGGAGTGGAACATCAGAGAAGCTTCCAATGGAAGAGATGCTCTGCAGATTCTGAAAAGTGAGGAGACGGACCTGCTTCTGACAGATATCAAAATGCCCCACATGGACGGGCTGGAGCTTACCTCAAAGGCAAAAGAATTGAATCCGGGACTTCAGGTTGTGATTTTCAGTGGATACAGTGACTTTACTTTTGCCCAGGAAGCAATCCGATATGGAGTAACAGAGTATATGCTGAAACCGGTAGAGCCGGAAAGCTTTCACAAGACCATAAATCAAACAAAGAAAAATATTCTGAAGAAAAAGGATAAGGAAACCAGGGAGCAAAAGGAACAGGATTTCCTTCAGGAGTATTTTCTGGAAAGCTATCTTTATACAGGCAAAAAAGATATCCTGGAAAAATCAGAAGGCATGATCAATCTGGAAAAATGGAAGTGCTGGCATTGTGCGATCCTGATAGAATCGGATATGGCGTTTTTTGACACTGCAGAAGAGAATTTTTCCACAGAGCTTCAGAAAGAGCTGAGGCGGGTATTTTTTTATCTGAATCTGAACAACAGACAGTCACTGCTTTTATTTCAGGATAATTACTGTGATTACAGTCTTGTGGCAAATCACATTTATATGTTTTTGAAAAGAAACTATAAGGAAAGCTTTTATCTGGCAGTGAGCAAAAAGTTTGAAGGCTATGAATGTCTTACAGAGATCATGAGCCAGCTGGAGCAGCAGATGGAAGAAAAATTTTATCATCCGGAAAAGCACATTTATTCCAATGATGAGGCGCATCTCAATATGGAAGTAAAGGAGGTACAGGATTCCAGACTTTTGCAGCTGATCTCGGAAGACGTCAGCAGGAAAGATATCCGGCAGCTCAGAAAGCATTATCAGTGTCTGAAGGAAAAATACAGCGATAATACTCAATATTCTGCCATGTATATCAAGTTTGTGTTTTCCAATGTGATACAGGAGCTTTTTCAGGAGAATCAGTTTTCGGGGGAGCGGAGAATTGAACATGAAATTGACCGTTTATATAACTGCAGAAACATTATGGAGATTCTGGAGGTGACAGAAGAAAACATCCGAGAGTACGAAAGCTTTCTGGAAAGATCTATGAGTGAATCAAGAAATGAGGTGGCTGCAGTAAAAAATTATATCTATCAGCATTATGCGGAAGATCTCAGCCTGGAAACTCTTGCGGAAAAGGTATATCTTTCATCCGGGTATCTGAGCTTTATTTTTAAAAAGGAAACAGGCATGAATCTGAACCGGTATATCCGTGTTTTTCGTATGAAAAAAGCAAAAGAACTGCTGAAAAATACAAATATGAAGGTGGCGCAGATCAGTGAAAAGGTAGGATTTGCCAATGTATCGTATTTTTGCCGGAGTTTCCGGGAATATTACGGATGCAGTCCGGAATCCTACAGGAAAGGAACAGGAGAGGATGAGGAAGCTTTATCAGATCATTAAAAATATGAAGTACCGTCACAAGCTGACACTTCTTCTGGTAGGAGCAAGTCTTGTTCCAATGACAGTTCTTGCTCTGTACAGCCATATGCGTATGAGCTCCTTTGTCCGTCAGAGGGAAATGGAGGATATGGATTCTATTCTGGAACAGACAAGGGAAAACATTGACAGTCAGGTTGCTGTGTACACCAGTCTGATTAATTATCTTACATATTCTCCGGATATTGAGGAGATTATCAAAGAAAAGAACATGGATAATTATACGGCGTATGAGCAGTATACAAAGGTGGCGGATCCCCTCCTTTCAGTGCCAAAATCCTATCATGAAGCCATTAAACAGATTCAGCTGTTTGCGGACAGCATCCGGGTTGAACATGAATATACTCTTGTTCCTCTTAAAAAAATCCGGGAAGAGTGGTGGAGCAAAAGTATTGAGGAGGATGTAAGAATCCAGTGGGTAGTGAACGAAGAACGGAAAGAAGTTGCAGCAGTACGGAACATATATGACAGAAAAGAATTAGAGGCTGTACTGTGTATTACTCTGGATTATGATAAAATCTTTCAGGCCTTTGACAATATTACAGAGGATGAAACCGGTGGAATGATCGTGGATCCCAAAGGAAATATCCTGTATCAGGATGTAGCACTGCCCGGTATTCAGTCAGAAAGCGCACGTCCCGGGGAGGCGCTGGAAGCAGTGAAAAAAGAGTGCGCATGGACAGAAAGTGCCAGCAGGGAAAACAACTGGAAGTATTATCTTTTCCGGTCAAAGGCTTCTATTTCCGGGGCAGTGTCCAGACTTTTTCTGGAAGAAATTCCTCTGATCTGTATCTGCGGTGTGATTATTTTTGTGCTTGGAACATTTTTTTCCAGATTATTTACCAGAAAAATCGAAGAGCTGACTGCCAATATGGATCAGGTGAATCACGGCAGCCGGCAGGTTGTGGTATCCAGCGACAGTGAGGACGAGGTGGGAATCCTGATCAGAAGCTTTCGGAGAATGATGGATGAGATCAATCGTCTTATTGATGAGGTTTATGTCAATAAGATCGCCCTGAAGGAATTTGAACTGAAAGCGCTTCAGGCTCAGATCAATCCGCATTTCCTTTATAACACCCTGTCTGCCATTAACTGGATGGCGATCAGGAGCAATCAGAAGGAGATAAGTAAGGTAACGCTGGCCCTTTCTACATTTTACAGAACAGCCCTCAGCCGCGGCGAGGATATGGTAACCATGGAAAGCTGTATCAAAAACACAGAAGCGTATCTGGAAATCCAGCTTGTAATGCATAATCATGAATTTTCCGTTCAGTGGGATACGGATTCTTCTATAAAAAACGAAAAGGTACCCAAGCTTCTGCTGCAGCCGGTGGTGGAAAATGCTCTGGAGCATGGACTGGACGAAAAAGAGGACGGAGAAAAAATCCTTTGTATTGCCTGTCTGGATAAAGGTAAGGAAATCCTTCTTTCAGTAACAGACAACGGACCGGGGATGGAGCCGGAAAAAGCAAAGACTCTGGTAACGTATCAGGCAAAAGGATATGGACTTAAAAATGTTCACGACAGACTGAAGCTTTTATATGGAGAAAAATCTTCTATCTGTATTTTCAGTCAACTGGGAATGGGGACAACAGTAGAGATAAGAGTGCCAAAAGAGGAGTACAGAGATGAAAATTAAAAGAATGGGAGCTGTGTTTTTCCTTGTGGTCTGTGTATTCTGCGGCTGCGGAAAACATGAAATATCTCACGAAAAAAACGGGCAGAACGTATCAGAAGAATACAGAAGGGCAATGGAAAAGGCAGAAACAACACCCTACGGGGCGTATCCGGAGCTTGTAACCTATACTCTTGCTCAGATCAGCGGAGCCAATAATTCCAATCTTCCGGAAGGAGATACCTATGAGGATAATGCCTATACCAGATACCTTAGAAAAATGCTGAACATACAGAATGATACCGTATATATGGATACAGAGGAGCGCTACAGTGAACTTGTAAATATTCTGGTAAAGGATCAGAATCTTCCGGATATAATGGTGGTCACAGACAGGGAGATCCTGAAGGAGCTGGTGGAAAATGATCTTGTGGAGGATCTTACAGAGGTATTTGAGAAATGTACGTCTCCAAGAATCAAAGAGATGTATGAAAGCTATGGAGATGCCCTTCTGAACTCCGGAAAATTCAACGGAAGGCTGATGGCTGTTCCGGAAACAGTGATCGACCACGGACCGAATCTTCTGTGGCTGAGAAAGGACTGGATGGAGGAGCTGGGGCTGGAGGAGCCGGAAACTCTTGAAGATGCTTTTGAGATCATAGATGCTTTTGTACAAAACAGAATGGGTACGGAAGATGGAGAAACTCCTGTGGGTCTGGCATGTGACACAAATCTTGTGGGTACCACAAGCTCCAGTTATTCGGCAGATCCTGTGTTTGACAGTTTTGGGGCAAATCCTCAGAGATGGATCAGTCAGGACGGAGAAATTGTTTACGGATCTCTGACAGAAGAAACAAAGGAAGCTCTTGATTATCTGCATAAGCTGTATGACAGAGGGATTCTGGACCGGAACTTTGCCCTGCGCGCTCCTAATAATCTGAGAGATCTGGTCGTAAATGGAAAATGCGGAGCTTTTTTCGGACTGTGGTGGACTCCTAATAATCCGCTGATGGAAAGCTATGAGAAAAACAGCGAAGCAGACTGGGAACCTTATTATCTCCAGGAGCTGGCAGATAAAAATGTTTATGAATCCTTCAGGGATAATAAATATGTGGTAGTCCGCAAGGGCTATGAGCATCCGGAAATCGTGATGAAGATCATCAGCGTTCTTTTTGACTATACCAGGTATGAGGCAGAAGATGCCCGGGAGGTAAACGAATATTTTGCTTTGAATGTGGACCCTACTGCAAGACCGCTTGTGATCAATGTGGATTATAACGAAGCAACCTATCAGGTGACAGAAAATATTGAGGCAGCTTTGAATGGAAACTATCCGGAGGGAAATCTTACTGCCATTGAGCAGTCCTACTATCAGGCCTGCAGCTCCTATCTCAGCGGAAAAGATTACACTGCAGAAGACTGGGCTGCATACAAATCAAGAATTTCAGCAGTAGGGCTTCTTGTAGATAAGCATTATACACCGGCTGTCAGAAGCTATCTGGATGATGCAGGCGGAGAAATCCCTCAATCCCTGCGCCAGTTTGAAACAAGTACGTTTATTCAGATTATTATGGGAGAAAAGCCTGTCAGCTATTTTGAAACCTTTGTAGAGCAGTGGTATCAGCAGGGAGGTCATGAGCTGACACAGCAGATACGGCTGTCAAATCCCTCTACGTGATTGAGACTTGTGGGCTTTATTTATATGGATTCAGAAGCAAACATAAAAGTCAACACCTATTTAGAAAAAAATCTAAATAGCTGTTGACTTTTTGTATACAGAGAGGTATATTCTATTTAGAAGTATTTCTAAATAGTTTCATGAAAAGGAGGGATTAAATGTCTTTTGCAGCTACATTTAAGGCGCTGTCAGATCCTGTAAGGAGAGAAATTCTGCAGCTTCTGAAAAACGGAAAAATGTCTGCAGGAGAAATCGGCAGCCATTTTGATATGACCGGAGCTACCATATCGTATCATTTAAGTGTATTAAAAAAGGCAGATCTGGTATGGGAAACAAAAGTAAAAAATTATGTGTATTATGAGCTGAACACCTCAGTTGTGGAAGAAATCCTGCTGTGGCTGTCAGAGCTCACCGGTGAAAAAGATGAAGAAAAGGAGAGTAAGAAGTAATGCTGCTTTTGCAGCAGAGAATTTTTGACCGGAAAGATTATGAAACTGGAGGGATGATTATTATGATAAAAAGATACAAATGGACACTGTTTGCTGCCAGCCTTATGATTCTTTGCCCTATCATAGTTGGGATTATTTTCTGGGATCAGCTTCCGGATATGATCCCCACACATTTCGGCAGTGACAATCAGGTAAACGGATGGACCAGCAAGCCTGTAGCTGTATTTGGAATGCCGTTATTTTTACTTGCTATTGAATTTTTCTGCGCATTTATGGTCGGCGCAGATCCGAAACGTAAAAATATCAACCAGAAACTGATGCGGGCTATTCTCTGGATGATTCCCATTGTTTCTGTGGTAACAAATCTGATCAGTTATGCAACTGCATTGGGAATGAGTGTGGACACAGGTATGGTTGTAAACATACTCCTGGGAATTATGTTTGTTATTATGGGAAATTATATGCATAAGATCAAACAGAACTATTCAGTAGGAATCAAACTTCCCTGGACACTGAACAGTGAAGAAAACTGGAACCGTACACACAGAGTAGCTTCATGGCTGTTTATTATGGGCGGAGCTATTTTTGTGATCAATGGATTTCTGCAGTCAAAGTGGGTGCTTTTTGCATTTCTTGCCTGTGTGTTCCTGATCCCTGCAGGTTATTCCTTTTATCTTTATAAAAAAGGAATATAAAAATCACAGGAAATCTGATTAGCTGCCGCACCCCGGAAGCTGCCGGTATTCTGGACAATATATAAAAAATCCATAATAAAAACTGTCCCCTTTAAAAAGATAAAAATTGTGTATTTTAAAAAGCACAGATATCGATTAAGATATCAGTAATTCATGAAAAAAGAGGAGGCAGTTATTATGAACAATCAGAACAGCACTATCACAAAACTTGCAGAAACCGCTCTTCTTGCAGCGCTCTGCTATGTAGCCTTTACATTTCTTCAGATAAAAATACCAGTGCCCGGAGGCGATGCTACTTCAATCCATATCGGAAATGCATTTTGTGTTCTGGGAGCGCTTCTTCTGGGCGGATGGTATGGAGGACTTGCCGGGGCCATTGGCATGACGGTTGCGGATCTTATGGATCCTGTGTATATCACAGGCGCTCCGAAGACCTTTGTCTTAAAGCTTTGTATTGGGCTTATTACAGGACTTGTGGCTCATAAAATCGCAAAAATAAATGAGAGTACAGATAAAAAATATGTGTTTAAATGGAGTGTGCTGGCATCTGTAGCCGGACTTGCTTTTAATGTGGTGGCAGATCCGGTGGTTGGATATTTCTATAAACAGTACATTCTTGGGCAGCCCCAGAAAATGGCAGAGGTTCTGGCAAAGATGAGCGCAATGGCAACATTCGTCAATGCAGTAATATCAGTAATCCTTGTTGCAGTGATATACAATGCGGTTCGTCCGGTACTGATAAAAAGCCATCTTCTGGTGGTCGGACGGCGTAAACAGGTTAGCTGAAACGGGCAGCTGGACTTAGGTAAAAGAATAAAAGTACAGGCGGCAGTTGTGAAAAATAAGATTCGCCCTTACAGATGTCAGATTATATTTTCTGTGGTTCTGTAAGGGCGATTATTTTATGAATTTTCCGGATTAAACAGGAGCAGAGAAAAAAGACGTATTTTTTCGTCCTGTGTCCAGCACAGCATATTGGCAGCGTCAGCCATTTTCTGGGCATCGATGCCGTAAGCTGACATACAGGAAAAATGTTTGTAAGGCCCGGCGCTGATGAGCAGAGGAGTAGTTTCTGCGTCAGCTGCCATTTTTTTATAAAGTTTTTCTGTAAGAAGGTTATGGTTGCACTTTGCTTTTTTTACATCAGACTGTTCTTCAGGGGATTCCAGAACAGTCTGAAGAATCAGCGCCTTTTTATAATTCAGCGCTTTCCGGTGCATTTCTTCCGGTGTGCCGCATGCTGGCGGACAGGAGGATAGTACATTAAAGTTCCCACAGAGATTTTCTTCGCAGAATTGCCGGTACTCCAGCACGAATACCAGGTCTTTCACATCAATAACAGCAGCATTGTCAAAGCCAAGAGTCAGGGCTTCTTTTATAAAATCCATATAAAATATCCGATCCAATCAGATGTATAAAATGATTGGAATTTTCCTTTCTCCCATGTTATGGGGAAGTGTGTATAGTGATAGAAAGTCTGATAGTATTATAACGCATATGGGAAGGAATGACCATGGTTTATTCTTCTGTCTGTAATGAATACATTACTGTTCACAGGTTACTATCCCGCAAGGTGTTTTGGCATGTATAGCAAAAATTCCGAGGCATACAGGTTAAAATGCTATCATCGAAGGTGATTTGGAATGTATTTTAACCAGGTTACTGTGAAGGGCGTGAACAGTGATACGAATACACAGAAGAGGAATGATGGGATTCAATTTCACATAACAGCGAGATTGAAATGTTTGAGGGATTCCGGTTTATTAGAAAAAGAGTGTAAAAAGGTTAAAAAGACTTATTGAAAAAACTATTGAAAAATTTATAAAAAAAACAGTTGACAG
>QFCH01000943.1_pt1 | contig 139114 bp, 128 predicted proteins | sample 5346071 | NCBI WGS metagenome assembly QFCH01 (sample SAMN09062255, study PRJNA434731) | Human gut metagenome, whole genome shotgun sequencing project. | isolation source: stool timepoint B chromium assembly | host: Homo sapiens | collected 2015
TACGAATGATTACCTACTTACCTTCAAAGAGCGTACCGGTTATTATCCAGAACGTGTCCTGGCAGATCAGATATACCGGACCAGGGAAAACAGGAGTTATTGCAAAGAGCATGGGATCCGGTTATCAGGTCCAAAGCTGGGCAGACCAAGCGCCACAGCAAAAGTTGATAAAAAACAAGAGTATCAGGATAATACCGATAGAATCGAAGTGGAGCGCACCTTCAGCCTGAGCAAACGCTGTTATGGTATGAGCTGCATTACCACAAAACTGGAAGAAACGCAGTTGACATCTATCGCATTATCTGTATTCGTGACGAATCTGTTCAGGATTCAGAGGCGAATACTTTGTGCTCTTTTGCATCTGTTCCGATTCTGGCATGACCGGAACAGATGTAAGAGTTGGAAGTTACAGATAGCTGCTTAATCAGCAGACACTAAATAAGAAAATTTATTCAGGAGTTTCTTTTTTTGCTTGACAATATCGAGTATCGATAATATATTGAAAATAGAAATATCGATACTCGATAATAAGGATTTCGTATCAGATTCCCGAAAGGAGGGATGAGCATGAAGACAAGAAAACGACGGTTTCCTAAATTTCGATATAGAGAATGTGGGGCATTTGCGGAATATTTGCAGGAACAGTCAACGAAAGGATGGCATTTTAAAGAGTGGAAATTTGGGCTGGTTTTTGAAAAAGGAGATCCGGAAAACGTTGCATATGATGTGGAGGTACTGCCAAAAGGGTCGGAGATGAGCTTACGTCCCGAGATGGAGACAGAAGAATATGCCGAATATTGTAAGTCGGCAGGATGGAAGATGATAGACAGTCAGAGACGATTCTGCATTTTCAGAAAAGAAAAAGAGGATGCGGTTCCGATCGTAACAGAGGAAGAGCGATTTGATAATGTTTATCATGCGGAATGGAAATCCTGGCTGAACTTATCCGGAGCAGCTTTATTTCTTACAGTTCTATATTGTATGGAATTTTGGTTTTTGACGTTTGAGACATGGGCATTTTCCAATGTAATGATTTTTTTGATCATGATGTTGGTATTTCAAAGTGTGGTTAGTTTGGCGCAGGCAGTGAATCTTATGTGGTGGCGTTGGCATAATCTGAAGAAAATAAAATCCGATGAAGTCGTTCGTTATACGAGAGAGAATCCTTTTTGGAGATATGGAAGAGAAATTACTTTCATTATAGTTTTGATCGGCTTTAGTATTTTGGCGTGGAATGAGATGCGGGAAATTATCCCGCCAGTGTGGATTATGATCGGGCTTATACTTCTATTTACTGCCTGGATCATGTATTGGAGACCGAATGCTTCGAATAATCGGTTGGCTCAATTGATCGGTGGAGGCGTAATCGTTTTAATTGCGATTCCTATCATAATGATTTCGATATTTGGAAATGATGAAGGTACGAAAAATCAAATCCACCGGTCAGAAATTCCGTTTGGGATGGGAGATTTTTGCGAAGCATATGAACAGGCGGAAATAGAGTATTATGATGCGGGATATTCATCCAGTATTTTAGGAAATGTCTGGAATATTTATCTCAATTATTACGGTGCATCGGACAATCAGATGAGCGCCACTTTATATCAAAGCGACAAAGAGTGGGTTATGGAGCGTATTTGGAAGTTTCAAATGAAACATTTTGGCGAAGCATATAAAAATGAATCCTGTGCCGAAGAGTGGGAAGCCTTGGAAGCATGGAAAATAGCAGAGGCAAGGTACTATGTTCATTATCCGAATCAGATATTGATCTTGTCAGTCCCAAACGAAATGAAGAAAGACGAGATAGAAAAACTAAAAAGAATATTAAAAGAAATGCCGGATACACAAGAGAAAGTACAGACTTGTGATATAATGGCTTTGTAGTAAGAAAGCAGGTTTTGATTATGGCAAGAGGACAATTTCAGACATTGACAGAGCCGATGTATTATATTCTTTTGGCATTGATGGATGAGTGTTGCGGAGTGGATATTATGGAAAAAGTAGAAACTATTTCGGCAGGGCGGGTCAAAGTAGGACCGGGTACATTGTATGCAATGCTTTCAAAATTTGAAGAAAATCATGTGATTGTCAAGACTCTGGAAATCGGAAGAAGAAAATCATATATCATTACAGATCTTGGAAAAGAAATGGTAAAAAAGGAATATGAGAGACTGCGGATCATGGCTCAGGACGGAGAACGATATTTCAGGGAAAAGGAAGTGGATTAGGAAAGTATTTCCGGGAGGACGACATCGTTCTCCTTTTTTCTTATTTTCTTTGTGATAAAATGCAGGCGACAAGGAGGAAATAACGTATGAATATGAAAAAGAGAAAAAGAATCGTCTGCATGTTGGGGATCTTAGCAGCTGTTTTGCTTGGAGGATGTACGAAATTTGACGCGGCATCTTATGTACAGGCAGTTTTGGATGCGTCATATAAAGGAAAGACAGAACAATACATAGAGGTGACCGGAGGTACAAAAGAAGAGGCGCAGGAGATTTTCCGGGAAAAACTGGATGTAACTATGGCAGAATTTAAGGAGACAAAACTTTCGGAAGAACTGGAAGACAAGTATGAATCGTTATTCAGAGATTTGATGAAACAGATGTATTATAAAGTCGGAGAAGCCAAAAAAGAAGAAAATGGAAGTTATGCGGTCACTGTCACCGCAAAACCGATTTTATTATTTGACGAGACGTATGAAGAATTTCAGAAACGGGCGGAAATGTATGCAAAAGAAGTGACGGATCAGGTGATAAAAGGCGGAGAAATGCCCTCGGAAGAATTGATGCAGCAGGAGGTTTATCGTATTTATCATGAAGTGCTCGATGAACGGATGAAAACCGGCGTTTCTTATGGGAAACCAAAAGAAGTACAGGTTCATGTAGTGCGGCAGGAAAGCGGCGCCTATGAACTTGCCGGTCAGGATCTGGAGGCATTGGACGCACTTTTGATCTCTCAGGAAAAGCTGACGAAAAAAGAAATGGATCAGACAGATCCCGCAGCTTCTAAAGAAGAACCGACGGATTCCAAGGCAGAAGCAGTAGATTCCACTGCCAGTCTTGACAAGACAGAGCGGCAATGATATTCTTTATAAGAAACATTGAAATAGAAACGTAGGTAGAGGTTGCATTCTTTAAGAGTAAGATGCCGGATGTACAGGGACAGGTGAAAGCATCGGAAAGGAAAGACTGCCGAAAGCGTGTGAGTCCTGAAATCATATTGCTTGGGCGTGGCGTGAAGAACGACATGACTGTCATCGCAGGATGGAGTGCTATCTGATTTATACGAATGGGTATATATTGGGGACGGCGCATCTTGCCGTTTCTTTTTTCGTTTATCAAACGAGGCGGAACCGGATCGGTTTCCGTATTACTCTAAAAATAAGGAGGAAAAAAGCAGTGGCAATATTTAAAGGCGCAGGTGTTGCGATCGTAACACCGATGAAAGAAAATCTGGAAGTAAACTATGACAAATTAGATGAGATCCTGGAGGAGCAGATCGCGGAACAGACAGATTCGATCATTATCTGCGGAACGACAGGTGAATCTGCAACGATGTCGGAACAGGAACATCTTGACGTGATCAAATTTGCGATCGAACGGGTAAACCATCGGATTCCGGTGATCGCGGGAACTGGATCCAATTGTACAGCAACGGCAGTGCAGTTATCAAAAGAAGCGGCAGAAGCCGGAGCAGACGGAATACTTCTTGTGACGCCATATTATAACAAAGCGACACAGAACGGTCTGGCTGCACACTATACAAAGATCGCAGAGGAAGCAAAAGTACCGGCAATCCTGTACAATGTACCGAGTCGTACCGGATGTGCGATCGCGCCGGAGACAGTTGCAAAACTTGTAAAAGACGTGGAATATATTGTCGGAATCAAAGAGGCGTCGGGGGATATCGGAAATGTAGCGAAGATCATGCACCTTTGTGACGGTAAGGTAGATCTTTACTCCGGTAATGACGATCAGGTCGTACCGCTCCTTTCACTGGGAGGAATCGGCGTGATCTCCGTATTGTCGAACGTAGCGCCGAAGTATGTACATGATATGGTTTATGAATATCTGGAAGGGGATCGCGAGAAGAGCTGCAAGATGCAGCTGGATGCGCTTCCGCTTTGCAGCGCGTTGTTCTGCGAGGTAAATCCGATTCCGGTGAAAGCTGCGATGAACCTGATGGGAAAAGAAGTGGGACCGCTCCGCGCTCCGCTGACAGAGATCGAACCGCAGCATGAGGAAATCCTGAAAAAAGCAATGAAAGAATTCGGGATTCTGGCATAGAGATATAAGATTATAATGTAAAGAAAAAGGAGAGAATCAAATCTTTAGATAATTGATTTTCTTCTTTTTTTAATTAGGTATTTGTAGAATATGAAGAAACGCGTAAGGAAGAATATGGTATACTGTAAAAGATAGGGGATAATAAAGTAAAGCAAGAGCGTTTCATTGAAGAGAAATGATAAATACGGAGGTGTATGTACATGAAGTGTCCATATTGTGAAAATGAAATGATAAAAGGTAAAGTATGCAGTAATGGAGTTCTTTGGTGGAAAGCGGAAACAGGAGATAATGTTTCTCTGAACGATGAGGGGGAGTTCGTAGGAAGGATCAATGGTTATCGGATTGCAGCATTTCAATGCGAAAATTGCAAAAAAATAATTATTGATACGAAAGATGTTTGCAGGAAATAAAAAGTAGTATTCCGGTTTATCGTTGATGATTACCTCAATGATTACCTTTTGTTTTTCCTAAAAAGAAAAACAGCCAGAAACGCCGCAAAATCAACGTTTCTGGCATACACAACAGCAGGGGATGAGAGAATCGAACTCCCACCAAAGGTTTTGGAGACCCCTATCATACCATTTGACCAATCCCCTATAATTGTTACCGAACATTTAATATTATACTCATCCAAGAGAGGATTGTCAACACTTATTTTTGAAAAATATATTCATGATTGACCCATGATTGACCCATGATTGTCAATCCTTGTCATTTATAGTATGATACAAGTGGAAAAAAAGCTTTATATTACGAAAGGAGTATTATTTTGCTTACTATTCAGAATTATGTAAAAGCGAACACGCTGGAAGAGGCGTATGAACTGAATCAGGCACGGAACAGCCGGATTCTGGGCGGTATGATGTGGCTGCGTCTGGGGAATGCACGGATCAAAACGGCGATCGATCTGTCCGGGCTTGGGTTGGATCAGATTGAAGAGACCGACCGGGTGTTTAAGATCGGTGCGATGTGTACGCTCCGCCAGTTGGAGACGCACGCGGGATTGCGGGAATTTTTCGGCGATACCATGGCAGAGTCGGTGCGTCACATTGTTGGGGTACAGTTCCGGAATCAGGCAACTGTGGGCGGAAGCATTTATGGAAGATATGGATTTTCGGATATTTTGACCTTGTTTCTGGCTTTGGACACATTTGTAGAATTGTATGACGGCGGAACGATCCGTCTGAGTGAATTTGTAAAGCGAAAAAAAGACAAGGATCTTCTGGTCTCCGTGATCATTCGAAAGTCGGACCGAAAAGTGCGGTATGAATCGATCCGGCAGACGAAGACGGATTTTCCGGTATTGACCTGTGCAGTTGTAACAGGCGTGGTCAATGGAAAGGAAACATGGTATGTTTCTGTGGGAGCGCGTCCGATGCACGCGGCACTTGTCGAAAAAGAGTGGGAAATCTCAAAAGACACAGCAGAAGATACGATCGCAGCGTACGCAAAGGAAGCGGCGGCATGTTACACATACGGAACGAATATGCGGGGAAGTGCGGCATATCGTCAACATTTGGCAGAAGTGCTGATCGCCCGTGCCATTCGTTCCATTCTTACGGAGGAGTAATAGATGGAGATACAGTTTCGTTTAAATGGGAAACAGGTGACAAAAGAGGTTGCGGCGGACGCGATCTTGCTGAATGTACTGCGTGATCTTGGCTGTACCAGTGTGAAATGTGGATGTGAAACGACGAACTGCGGTTTGTGTACGGTATGGGTGGATGAGAAGCCGAGACTTTCCTGCTCAATATTGGCAGCATCTATGGCGGGACACAGCGTGACCACATTGGAGGGCGTGCAGGAAGAAGCCGCGGAATTCGGAAGATTTCTGGCGGAAGAGGGAGCAGAACAGTGCGGATTCTGTGCGCCGGGATTTATCATGAGCGTGCTGGCGATGGTGCGTGAACTGGATAATCCGACATTGGAGGAAATGAAAGAATATCTTGCAGGAAATCTGTGCCGATGCACCGGCTATATGGGACAGCTTCGCGCGATCCGGAAGTATATGAAAGCAAAGCAGCTTCCGATCTGTAATAATATAGAAGAAGATGGAAATGCATATGTAAAAAAGGAGGGGGTACCGGTATGAGATATGTAAATCAGGCAGTGCCCAAATTGGACGCACAGGCGCTTGTGACGGGACAGGCTGTTTATACGGATGACATTGCGCCGGATGACTGTCTTATTGTAAAAGTGCTGAGAAGCCCTCATGCACATGCGCTGATCCGTGATGTCCAGTTAAGCCGGGCAAAAGCAGTGCCGGGGATCGAGGCGGTATTTACCTATAAAGACTGTCCGGATAAACGATTTACTCTGGCAGGTCAGACGTACCCGGAACCCAGTCCGTACGATCGTCTGATCCTGGATCAGCGGGTACGGTTTGTCGGAGATCCGGTTGCGATCGTGGCAGGACAGACAGAAGAAGCCGTTCAAAAAGCATTGAAACTGATCGAGGTACAATACGAAGTGTTGGAACCGGTTCTGGATTTTCATAAAGCAAAGGACAATCCGGTACTGATCCATCCGGAGGAGAACTGGGAAAGTCTGGCTCCTGTCGGTGCGGACAATCAGCGGAACCTCTGCGCCCATGAGGAATGCTATGAGGGGAATGTAGAGCAGGTGCTGGCGGAATGCGCCTATGTGGTGGATGAGACTTATCATACAAAGGCAAATCAGCAGGCGATGATGGAGACGTTCCGGGCATATTCCTACAAAGATGCTTATGGAAGATTGAATATCGTTTCGGCAACCCAGGTTCCGTTCCATGTGCGGAGGATCATGGCGACGGCACTCAATATTCCGAAATCCAGAGTGCGTGTGATCAAACCGAGGATCGGTGGCGGATTTGGCGCGAAACAGACAGCGGTCATGGAGATGTATCCGGCATTTGTAACATGGATGACCGGAAAACCGGCAAAGATGGTCTTTACAAGAGAGGAATCCATGATCGCATCTTCACCGAGGCATGAGATGGAAGTGCGTGTACGGATCGGGGCGGATGAAGATGGACGAATCCGCGCAATGGATGTGTATACGTTGTCCAATACCGGGGCATACGGAGAACATGGTCCGACAACCGTAGGACTGTCCGGGCATAAATCAATCCCGCTCTACGGAAAAACAGACGCGTTCCGTTTTGTATATGACGTTGTCTATACGAATGTGATGTCTGCGGGAGCGTATCGTGGTTACGGGGCGACACAGGGGATCTTCGCGGTGGAGTCGGCCGTGACGGAGCTGGCAGAAAAAATGGGTGTGGATCCGGTGGTTCTTCGCGAAAAGAATCTTGTAAAAGAGGGACAGGTCATGCCGGCATACTACGGTGAGACCGCGCAGAGCTGTGCACTGGATCGGTGTCTGGAGCGTGCGAAAGAGATGATCGGCTGGGAAGAAAAATATCCGGCACGGGATATGGGCAACGGAAAAGTACGTGGGATCGGTGTTGGAATGGCAATGCAGGGTTCCGGAATCTCTGCCTGTGACACCGCATCTGTGGCATTGAAAGTCAATGACGACGGATTTTATAGTTTGATGATCGGCGCGACGGATATGGGAACCGGCTGCGATACAGTTCTGGCACAGATGGCAGCAGAATGTCTCGAGTGTGGGATCGATGAGATCGTCGTTCACGGAGTAGATACCGATGTCTCTCCATATGATTGCGGTTCGTATGCGTCCAGTACAACGTATGTGACCGGGATGGCAGTCGTGAAGACATGTGAGACCTTGCGGGAGAAACTGCTCGAGCGCGGAGCTGCTTATCTTGGATGTGATCCGGAAGATGCGGAGTTTGACGGTGAGAAAGTGACTAATTTAAAAAACGGAGAATCGATCAGCCGCGCGGAAATCGGCAACCGGGTGATGTGCAACAACGGGGATGCCCTGAGCGCAAGCGAAGCGTTTTCTTCACCGGTCTCACCGCCGCCGTTCATGGTCGGTATTGCGGAAGTAGAAGTCGATAAACTGACAGGCGCAGTCGAACTGATCGACTATGCGGCTGTGGTAGACTGTGGAACACCGATCAATCCGAATCTTGCACGGGTACAGACGGAGGGGGGGATCGCGCAGGGAATCGGAATGGCGCTTTATGAGGACATTGTTTACAATGATAAAGGAAAAAATTACAGCAATTCCTTTATGCAGTATAAGATCCCGAGCCGGCTGGATGTAGGCACGATACGCGTCGATTTTGAGAGCAGTTACGAGCCGACAGGACCATTTGGTGCGAAGTCTATCGGAGAGATCGTGATCAATACACCGGCGCCTGCGATCGCAAATGCGGTCAGCAACGCAGTCGGCGTCCGGATCCGGGAACTTCCGATCACGGCAGAGAAAGTGTATTGGGGAATGCAGGAAAAGAAATAGTGCCGGGACATAAAAGCATTATAAAATAAAGAAGATAAAAGAAACGGGGCATAAAATCCGCAGTGAGATTTTATGCCCCATAAATTTACAACAATATCCGCTTATCCAAGCTGTTTTTGATAAGCCAGCCGTTCTGTACCGTCGTCCAGATAAATAATACCGCAGTAGGTAAAACCATTTTTATCAAGCAGATGCTGCATGATCCGGTTATCCCGGTGGGTATCGATTTTTAAATTGCCGCACTGTGTAAGCGCCCAGTTCAGGCAGAAAGAAGCGCATCCTTTGCGAGTTCCGCTGGATGCGATCCGGTGCACGACACCGTAAGGCTCCTCGTTAAGCCATTGCCCCTCATAAATTTTGGCGTAGGTATCGTCTCGTCCTTTCTTATAGAAAAATACGGCGAGAAGCTGCCCGTCTTCTTCACATACATAGCTGACGCCATCCCGGATATCTTGTTCGATCAGAGATTTGGGCGGATAGGTATTGCCCCACTGGGTAGGATTGCCGTGATCCGCCATAAAGGTGCGGGCATGTTCATATAATTTTTGAAGTTCCTCAATATCAGTAAGCTCTGTCTTACGAATGTTCATTTTCATAGTCCTTTCATTTTTTACAATAAGCTCTGAACACCAGATATAGTGGTGCACTTTTTCCTTAAGCTAGAAATATTGTACATTGGAATGGGAAAAAAGGCAATATGGAAGCTGGAATTGTATAAAATTCAATACATAAGGAGTTGTGTGTGAAACAGGCTTGTCATTCTTTTAACACAGTGCTATACTTACGGCGTAAAGAAACAAAAAGAAAAAAGGACTTGATACGAGGAGGTATTTCAAATGCCAAATTTTGAGCAATGGGAAGGCTTTACAGGAAAGAACTGGAGAAATTCCGTAGATGTACGTGATTTCATTCAGGAGAACTACACACCGTATGAAGGAGACGAATCCTTCTTGGAGGGACCGACAGAGGCAACAGACAAGCTGTGGGGAAGACTGCAGGAGTTGCAGAAAGAAGAACGTGCAAAAGGCGGAGTTCTGGATATGGAAACAGAGGTTGTTTCCGGACTGACAGCGTATGGTCCCGGATATATCGACGAGAGCATGAAAGATCTGGAGAAAGTTGTCGGACTTCAGACAGATAAACCGCTGAAAAGAGCGTTTATGCCTTACGGTGGTATCAACATGGCTGTGAAAGCTTGTACAACTTACGGTTATGAGCCGAGCGAAAGACTGAAAGAGATCTTTACAAAATACCACAAAACACACAACCAGGGTGTATTTGACATTTACACACCGGAGATGAAAAAAGCACGTCACAACAAGATCATCACAGGACTTCCGGATACATACGGACGCGGACGTATCGTCGGCGACTACCGTCGTGTCGCACTGTACGGAATCGATTTCCTGATCGAGAAGAAACAGTATGATTTTGAGCGTTACGCAAGACACGGCATGAAAGGAACAGATTTCCGTCTTCGTGAGGAAATCGCAGACCAGATCCGTGCATTACAGGAAATGAAAGAAATGGCTGCCGTTTACGGATATGATATTTCTCAGCCGGCAAAAGATGCAAAAGAAGCGGTACAGTGGCTGTACTTCGGATATCTGGCAGCGATCAAGACTCAGAACGGTGCGGCTATGAGTGTCGGACGTATTTCCACGTTCCTTGACATTTATATCGAAAGAGATATGAAAGCAGGAAAGCTGACAGAGAGCGAAGCACAGGAACTGATCGACCATATCGTTATGAAATTCCGTATGGTTAAATTTGCACGTATTCCTTCTTATAATGAACTGTTCTCCGGAGACCCGGTATGGGCAACTCTTGAGATGGCAGGTCTTGGACAGGACGGACGTTCTATGGTAACAAAGAATGACTACCGTTTCCTGCACACACTGGAGAACATGGGACCGTCACCGGAGCCGAACCTGACAGTTCTGTATTCCGAGAGACTTCCGGAAAACTTCAAGAACTATGCATCTCTGATCTCTGTAAAGACAAGTTCTGTACAGTATGAGAACGACGATGTAATGCGTCCGGTATGGGGCGATGATTACAGCATCTGCTGCTGTGTATCCGCAACACAGACCGGAAAAGAGATCCAGTTCTTCGGAGCTCGTGCGAACCTTGCAAAATGTCTGCTTTACGCGATCAACGGCGGTGTGGATGAGAAGACAAAAGTACAGGTTGCACCGGCTTACAGACCGATCACATCCGAGTACCTGGATTACGATGAAGTAATGGAAAAATATGACGAGATGATGGAATGGCTGTCCAAACTGTATGTGGACACCCTGAACATGATCCACTATATGCATGATAAATATTACTACGAAGCAGCGGAGATGGCTCTGATCGATACAGACGTAAGACGTACATTTGCAACAGGTATCGCAGGATTCTCACATGTAGTAGATTCCCTGAGCGCGATCAAATACGCGAAAGTAAAAGCAATCCGTGACGAGGACGGAGTCGCAACAGATTTCGAGATCGAAGGAGATTTCCCGAGATACGGAAACGACGACGACCGTGCAGATGATATCGCGATCTGGCTTCTGAAGACATTTATGCATAAACTGAGCAAATGCCATACATACAGAGATTCCGAGCCGACAACATCGATCCTGACGATCACATCCAACGTTGTATACGGAAAAGCAACCGGAACACTGCCGGATGGAAGAAAAGCAGGCGAGCCGCTGTCACCGGGAGCAAACCCGTCTTACGGCGCAGAGAAAAACGGACTTCTTGCATCTCTGAACTCTGTGGCAAAACTGCCGTATGAGCTGGCACTGGACGGTATTTCCAATACACAGACGATCAGCCCGAGCGCACTCGGACATGACGATGAAGAACGTAAAGTAAATCTGACACGCGTAATGGACGGATACTTCCGTCAGGGAGCACATCACCTGAACGTCAATGTATTCGGAACAGATAAGCTGATCGATGCAATGGAGCACCCGGAGAAACCGGAATATGCAAACTTCACGATCCGTGTATCCGGATATGCCGTAAAATTCATCGACCTGACACGCGAGCAGCAGCTTGACGTAATTGCAAGAACCTGCCACGAGTCAATGTAATTTCTGAAAGAAATGTCAGTGTATACTGACAGTGTAAAAAGGGAGTTCATGGGGGAATGATCCCCTGTGGACTCCTGTTTTTATTCGAACTTATGATAGCGTCGGTGTACAAGGGGGAAAACGGTCGATGAAGAGCAAATCTAAGTCTCTTTGTTGTTACTTTCACTCCGCGTACGTCTCTGTACGCGTCGTTCAAGTGCCTAAAAGAGGCTTAGATTTGTCTCTTCTCGACTCACCGACCTCAACCGCAGATAATTCGGTGATTTTCAAGGCAGACGATTGAAGCGTACTGGACGTACGCTGATTGAGGATAACGCTGAAAATCACCGAAATTACGCGGTTTGAGGCGTGTTTCCCCTTGTACATCGACGCTAGCGTCGGTACAGAAAGGGGGGATTTCCCTTTGCACACTGACGCTGGTATCAGTGTATAAGGAAAAGGAGGGATCATGGTATGACAGAACAGAAGCAGGAATTAAAGGGATATGTACATTCTCTGGAAAGTTTTGGATCTGTAGACGGTCCGGGTGTGCGCTATGTGATTTTTCTGACAGGCTGTGCGATGCGTTGCCAGTTCTGCCACAATCCGGATACATGGAATATGCGGGCTGGTACATTGTATACAGCGGAGGAACTGTTGAAACAGGCATTGCGTTACCGGACATATTGGGGAAATGAAGGCGGGATCACAGTCAGCGGAGGAGAACCGCTTCTGCAGATAGATTTCCTGATCGAATTATTTAAAAAAGCGAAAGAGCAGGGCGTTCATACGACGCTGGATACGAGCGGAAATCCGTTTACCAGAGAAGAACCGTTCTTCGGAAAAGTGCAGGAACTGATGAAATATACCGATCTTGTAATGTTGGACATCAAAGAGATCGAGGAAGACAGACATCAGCTTTTGACCGGGCATACGAATGCAAATATTCTGGATATGGCGAGATATCTGGATGAGATTGGAAAACCGGTGTGGATCCGTCATGTGCTTGTGCCGGACCGGAGTGATTTTGACGAAGATCTGGAAAAGCTGCATGCTTTCATTGAGACGCTTGGAAATGTGGAAAAAGTCGAGGTACTTCCATACCACACGCTGGGCGCATATAAATGGAAAGAGTTGGGGATGGAATATCCGCTGGAGGGAATTGATCCGCCGACGATGGAACGGGTGGATCATGCGAAAAAAATATTGCATGCAAAGTAAATGAAATTAGAAAACAATCACCGGAAGTGGCAAAAGGCACATTCCGGGATTGTAAGCAGTCGCCAGGGTCTCGGGCAAGCCCGGACTTTGGCTCGTCGCCTATACAAAAAAAGCGCGGCTCTCAAACTGATCGGATCCGGCGGATCGGATTTCAGTGACAGAGCGGCGCTCTTTTTCCATATAGTATAAATAAAAAGAAGCTCCCGTATGAAACGACAGCTCCTTAAGAGTATTTGTCAGATTAGTTTTCTTCTACAAATACTTCTTTTCCCATTCCGCACCATGGGCAGACCCAGTCTTCCGGCAGATCGGCAAAAGCTGTTCCCGGCTCGATTCCATTGTCAGGATCACCGACTTCCGGATCATAAACATATCCACATGGTTCACATACATATTTGTTCATGTTAAGTACCTCCTGTTTGTTTGATTGAATACCAGTTTATTATAGAAAAAAACGGGATGATAATCAATATTTTTTTCGAAATTGTCACATCCTATACGGAAATGATGTGAATAACTCGGTAAAAATCAGCGAAAAGGAGGATAACACTATGAACGTGGAAAATGGATCTTTATGGATAAATACAGTGGGATTGCCATGTTATCCTGCATGGAACGGCGATCGGGAGGTGGATGTTGCAGTGATCGGCGGCGGTCTTGCCGGAATCCTGACGGCGCATTTTCTGGAACAGGCAGGGAGAAAATGCATGGTTCTCGAAGCGGATCGAATCGGATCCGGGCAGACAAAGAATACGACGGCAAAAGTGACTTCCCAACATGGTCTGATCTACGGGAAACTGATGCGGACGGTCGGACGTGATATGGCACAGCAGTATGCCGATGCCAATCGGGAGGCGATCGAGCGGTATCGGATCCTGATCCGGAAATATGGGATCGAATGCGAATGGGAAACTTGCGGGGCGTATTTGTATGGAACTGAAAAAGAACGGGAATTGCGGGAAGAGTACCGGGCAGCTGTGGAACTGGGGATCTCTGCGAGAATGATCGATCATCCGGAAAAGACGGAGTTACCGTTTCCGGCAAAAAAAGCGCTTCTTTTTGAACGGCAGGCGCGGTTTCATCCGTTAAAATTTTTAGAACGTATACTCGACGGACTTGAGATTTATGAGAGAACGAGAGTTTTACGGGTAGATGGGAGGACTCTGATCACGGACCGTGGAAGTATAAAGGCGAACCAGATCGTATTTGCGACCCATTATCCATTTTTGAATATGCCGGGATACTATTTTCTTCGGATGCATCAGGAACGCAGTTATGTGATCGGGCTGGAACATGGACCGCAGATCCAAAATGTGTATCTTGGGGTAGATCCGAATGGACTGTCGCTTCGGCAGGCTGGAAATTTTTTGTTGCTTGGAGGAGGAAATCACAGAACCGGAGACGAAAAATTGGGAGACCCATACGAAGCGCTTAAGCGTGCGGCAGAACAATATTTTCCAAAGGCAAGCGTGCGGTATGCATGGTCGGCACAGGACTGTATGACGCTGGATGGTATTCCTTATATCGGAAAATTCGGGAAACAGACCGATCATTGGTTTGTGGCGACCGGATTTCAGAAATGGGGGATGACGACGTCGATGGCAGCCGCAACGATCCTGACGGATCTGATGTGCGGACGAAGGAACCGTTATGCCGACGTATTTTCCCCACAGCGGAAAACGATGCTGGCTTCTGCAAAGACATTTGGTGAGGAGGGTGCATATGCGGTAGTCAATCTGACAAAAGAACTCTTTGCGTTTCCGAAAGAAAAGCTGGAGGACATCCGTCCCGGCACCGGGGGGATCATAGAATATGAGGAGAAGAAAGTCGGAGTATATAAAACAGAAGAGGAGGAGTTCTATTTTGTATCTGTAAAATGTCCGCATCTGGGATGTCAGCTCTCCTGGAATCAGGCGGAAAAAAGCTGGGATTGTCCATGCCATGGCTCACGGTATGATTACAGCGGAAAACTGCTGGACGGTCCCGCACAGACCGCCTCTGTGGCATGCAGCCTGCAAGATCCTGTCAAAGGTACAGACAGATGAGTGAGCAAAATGCGCAGTCGGAGAAATGAGCCGCGACTGTAAAAAATATTTTGTATTCAGAGGAAATTCAGTGTAGAATAAAGAAGAAGCTGCGGCGCAGGCTGTTCTATTCGTGAAGCGACGGCATGCCGCAGTGAGGAATCTTACAGAAAGAGGGACGTGTAATGAATAAGAAAGAGGTGCTCGAGATCCGAAAGCAGTTTTCTCCGGCAAATTGTGCGATCACAAGAATCTGTGGCTGCTATGTCGATCACGAAAAAAGCAAACGTCTGCAGTCCAGGGAGGCGTTTTTGTCGCTGCCGGAGGAAGAGGCGTTCAAATATTTTGATATTTTTAAGAAGACGTTATCGGGAACGATCGGGAAGAATATGCTGAATATGGAGTTTCCGCTTGAGCAGGAGATGCCGGGAGGAACGCAGGAATTTCTTCTGAAACTGAAAAACAGCAAGCTGCAGGACGATATGCTGTTGGAAGAGTTTTACGATAAGGTGATCGAGAATTACATATATGAAGAGAATTATTATATTATTTTGATCCATGCAATGTATGATGTGCCGGGAAAATCTTCGGATGATCTGGAAATGTATGATGCGTCGGATGTCGTTTACGAATATCTGCTCTGCAGCATTTGTCCGGTCTCCCTCTCAAAAGCAGGACTTTGTTATAATGCGGAGGATAACCGGATCGAAGATCGGATCCGGGACTGGATCGTCGATATGCCGGACAAAGGCTTTCTGTTCCCGGCGTTTAATGACCGTAATACCGATCTGCACGGCGTACTTTATTATACGAAGAAATCTTCGGATCTGCAGGAAGAACTGATTGATCAGGTACTGGGCGCAAAAATGCCGATGTCGGCGGATACGCAGAAAGAGACGTTTCAGGCGCTGATCGAAGATACACTGGGCGAGGACGGAGATTATGAGACGGTGCGGAATATCCACGATACGCTGAACGATCTGATCGAGGAACACAAAGAAGAGCCGGAACCTCTTGCATTGGACAAGACAGATATGAGAAAAATTTTTGAGAACAGCGGTGTTTCTAATGAACAGATGGAGTCGTTTGATCAGGTGTTTGAAGAAAATGCGGGAGAAAAGACGTCACTTCTTGCCGCAAACATTGCCGAGACAAAAAAGTTCCATATCGAAACGCCGGATGTGGTGATCAAGGTTAATCCGGAGCGTTCCGATCTGATCGAGACAAGGATGATCGATGGCAGGCAATGTCTTGTGATCCCGGTAGACGATCACATTGAGATCAACGGGATCCATGTCAGAACGATGAAACGTCCGGGAAGTATCGAACGCACACAGGACACCGATCCGGCGGAAGTATAAATAAGGAAAAGAGGAATACAGGAGGTTAAGAAGATGCAGCTGAAAAACACGATCGATACAAACATGTTTCCGCAGTCGATCGGACTTGAGGAGATTGTAAATGCAAGAGAGCTGGGCGGTTATGTCGGAGCAGACGGGCGCAAAGTGAAACGAGGTGTGCTGCTTCGGACGGGCGCGCTTTCGGAAATATCGGAAGCTGACAGACGCCGGCTTCTGGAACAGTATCATTTGACGGATATTATTGATTTCAGGACCAGTTTTGAGTGTGAGGCAGCGCCGGATCCGGAGATGGACGGTGTCGTCTGTCATCCGATCCGGATTCTGGATGAACAAGGAGATCAGACGGCAGGTATGGCAGCGTCGGCATCAGGAGATGGATTTCCGTTGGAAAAGCTGGTTGAAGCAATCCGCAGCGGAAAAATCCGGATTGCGGATATGTATGTGGATATTGTGATGAATCCGGTATCGATGCGTGGATATCGTCAGTTTTTTGACTGTCTGTTGGAGCATAAAGAGGGCGCGGTTCTCTGGCACTGTTCTGCGGGAAAAGACCGGACCGGATTGGGAACGGCATTTTTACTGGCGGTTCTGGGGGCGGAACGGCAGACGATCATGGAAGATTATCGTTTGACGAATGTGTATTTTCAGGATATTTTGAAGAAAATGGAAACAAAGCTTGCAGGTCTTGGATTGACAGAAGAGGAGATGGCAGATATGCGTGCGGTTGCCGGAGGTGTTAATCCGGCTTATCTTGAAAAAGCGCTGGATGTGATCGAGGAGCGTTATGGATCTCTTGAGGGATATCTGGGAAAAGAAATCGGAATTACAGAGGAAAAACGATTCCGACTGCGGGAGATGTATCTGGAAGCATAGGATCACAATGAATTTGATACAGACATTTGAGACAGAGGAAACCGGCCAAATGGTTGGAAAGCCCCCTGTCTTTTTTGATGTGTAGCGTCGGTGTACAAGGGGAAAAACGGTCGATGAAGAGCAAATCTAAGTCTCTTTGTTGTTACTTTCACTCCGCGTACGTCTCTGTACGCGTCGTTCAAGTGCCTAAAAGAGGCTTAGATTTGTCTCTTCTCGACTCACCGACCTCAACCGCAGATAATTCGGTGATTTTCAAGGCAGACGATTGAAGCGTACTGGACGTACGCTGATTGAGGATAACGCTGAAAATCACCGAAATTACGCGGTTTGAGGCGTGTTTCCCCTTGTACATCGACGCTAGGAACTCTTTTTGTATAGGCGACGAGCCAAAGTCCGGGCTTGCCCGAGACCCTGGCGACTGCTTACAATCCCGGAATGTGCCTTTTGGCACTTCCGGTGATTCCGATTTCCTGAATTTCTTATTTTCTGAATTTTGCGAAAAACTATTGTGATAATAATTAAATATCAAACTAAATTTTGTATATAATTATTAAAAAAATGTGAAAAATAAAATTGAATATTGATTTTTTCTGTGCAGAAATATAGAATAATGATTAGATATCTAACTATATGGAGAAAGGGGTGAATTTATGTGGAACGAGGAGAAATGCCGGTGATGGGCATTTTGGGACAGATTTCACATTTAAGTGAATATTATGCGAAGCAAATGTTTGAACCTTATGATCTGAAGCCGGGACAGGCGGGGATCTTGGTGGTATTGAGCCTGGATGGGGAAATGTCGCAGCGTGAACTGGCAGAACGGCTGAACCTGACGCCGCCGTCGATCACAGCGGCTATCCAGAAGATGGAAAAGATGGATTATATCAAACGGACGCCGGATCCGCACGATCAGCGGGTACTTCGGCTGAGTCTGACGGAAAAGAGCCGCGCTTACCTGGAGCATATCAAAGAAGTGAGCAGACAGATCGAGGAACGGATCTACAAAGGAATGAATACCGAAGAAAAACTTCTGCTCCGGCGGCTTTTGACGCAAGTAAGAGACAATCTGGTAGAGGGAAGATCTCCGGATATCTGGAAGCACCCGATCAAGTTATAAAGGGGTTCTGACAGCTGGGCATAAGAAGAATATAAGAATCAAAACAAGTATGATCAAGAAGAAAAACAATCGGAACAGAAAGGAAACGGGTTATGGGAAAATTATTTAAGTACATGGGAATGTACTGGAAATCAGTGTTGGCGATCCTTGCCATATTGTTTGTCCAGGCATACTGCGACCTGTCCCTGCCGGCATATACTTCGGATATTGTAAATGTCGGAATCCAGCAGGGCGGAGTTGACGAGACGATTCCCGAAGCAATTTCCGTGGAAGAAATGAACAAAGTGCTTTTGTTTGTTTCGGAAGAGACAGAGAAAGAAATTGTGCAGGACGCATATGAAAAGAATGGGGATCTGTATGAAAAAGAGGCGTATGTGCTGAAAGAATCTGTCCTTGAAAAGGAGGAAGAGATGGAAGAACTCAGTAAGATCATGGGGCTTCCGATGATGGTGACTGCCGGTTTTGAGTCGGGCAGTGAAGAAACAAAAGAGATAGAAGAACAGATCATGGGGCAGATCCCGCAGGGAATGTTGCCGGAAGATGCGACGATTTTTGATGTATTTGCGATGATGCCGCCGGAACAGATGACGCAGATGGTGGAGGAAATTCGCACACAGATGTCGGATATGCCGGAGATGATCGTGGAACAGGCTGGGATCGGATATGTGAAAACCGCATATCAGGATCTTGGGATGGATGTCGATGAGATCCAGTTGAAGTATATGTTTGTGACAGGCGGCAAGATGATCGCGCTTGCATTTCTTGGAATGATCGCCAGTGTTCTGGTCGGATTTCTGGCATCCCGCGTCGGTGCGAAAGCCGGACGGGATCTGCGTGGAAGAGTATTCCGTAAAGTAGTCGGATTTTCCAACAATGAGCTGGATCATTTTTCAACGGCTTCGCTGATCACAAGAAGTACGAACGATATCCAGCAGATCCAGATGTTGATGGTCATGCTGCTTCGGATGGTGCTTTATGCGCCGATCCTGGCAATCGGCGGCGTATATCAGGTGTTCCAGACAAATGTATCGATGTCCTGGATCATCGGGCTGGCCGTGGTATTGATCGCGTTGGTCGTACTGCTTTTGTTTGTCGTGGCAATGCCGAAGTTCAAAATCATGCAGAAATTGGTTGACCGATTGAATCTTGTGACAAGGGAAATCCTGACAGGACTTCCGGTCATCCGTGCATTCAGTACGGAAAAACATGAGGAAAAACGGTTCGATAAGGCGAACATGGATCTGACCAAAACGAATTTGTTTGTCAATCGTGCAATGACATTTATGATGCCGGTCATGATGGTGATCATGAATGGGATTTCCGTGTTGATCGTGTGGGTAGGAGCAAACGGGATCAACGACGGACAGATGCAGGTCGGCGATATGATGGCGTTTATCCAGTACACGATGCAGATCATCATGGGATTTTTGATGCTTTGTATGATCTCGGTCATGCTGCCGAGAGCGGCGGTTGCAGCAGAACGTGTGGACGAAGTGCTTTCAAGCAAGACGATCATAAACGATCCGAAACAGCCGCTTTTGATCCCGCAGAAGGCAGACGGCGTTCTGAAATTCGATCATGTTTCGTTCCGATATCCGGGAGCCAGCGAAGATGTATTGCATGATATTTCTTTTGAGGCAAAACCGGGAGAGACAACTGCGATCATCGGAAGTACCGGAAGCGGTAAGTCCACGCTTGTCAATCTGATCCCTCGTTTTTACGATGTGACAGAGGGAAAGATCACATTGGACGGTTTGGATATCCGTGAAGTTGCACAGCATGATCTTCGGGAGAAGCTGGGATATGTTCCGCAGAAAGGCGTACTGTTCTCCGGAACGATCGCATCCAATATTATGTTCGGCAATCCGGACGGTTCGGATGAAGAGATGAAAGAGGCGGCTCAGATCGCGCAGGCAACGGAGTTTATTGAAACAAAGAGAAAGAGATACGACAGCTCGATCGCACAGGGCGGATCCAATGTATCCGGCGGACAGAAACAACGGCTTTCCATTGCGCGTGCGATCGCAAAACATCCGAAACTCTTTATCTTCGACGATAGTTTTTCGGCATTGGATTTTAAGACAGATGTTGCACTGCGTCGGGCATTGAGAGAGAAAACGGCAGACAGCACCGTTTTGATCGTGGCACAGCGGATCAGCACGATCCTGCATGCGGAACAGATTCTTGTATTGGACGACGGACAGATCGTCGGAAAAGGCACGCATGAGGAATTACTTCGGAATTGTGAGGTTTATCAGCAGATTGCGGCGTCACAGCTTTCGGAAGAGGAACTGAAAGCAGGGATGCAGAAAGGAGGCGAATGAAAATGAGTGAAAAACAGGGAAGACATACCGGACACAGGCACATGGGACATGGACCGATGCACGGGATGGGAGCAGGAGAGAAAGCAAAAGATTTCAAAGGAACACTCAAAAAACTGCTCCATTATCTGAGTATGTTTAAAGTACAGATGTTCTTTGTATTTTTATTCGCGGTAGGCGGAACGGTATTCAATATCGTAGGTCCGAAAATACTCGGAAAAGCGACAACAGAGATTTTTAACGGACTGGTGAGCAAAGTGTCCGGAGGCGCCGGAATGGACTTTGAAAAGATCGGAGAAATCCTGTTGTTTACATTGGGATTATATGTGATCAGCGCGGCATTTTCCTTTATTCAGGGATATTTGATGTCCGGGATCTCCCAGAAGACGACGTATCGTCTCCGAAAAGAGATATCGGAAAAAATCAATCGGATGCCGATGAATTACTTTGATACAAAAACGCATGGCGAAGTCCTTTCCCGTGTGACGAACGATGTGGACACATTGGGACAGAGCTTGAACCAGAGTGCAACGCAGATGATCACATCGGTGACAACGCTGATCGGTGTGCTGGTGATGATGCTTTCCATCAGCCCGCTGATGACCCTTGTCGCACTGTTGATCCTGCCGGTCTCTATGGGGCTGATCTCCGGTATCATGAAACGTTCCCAGAAATATTTCCGCGGGCAGCAGGAATATTTGGGAGAAGTGAACGGACAGGTGGAGGAAGTATATTCCGGTCACAATATCGTGAAAGTATTTAATAAAGAAAAAGATGTGATCACGGAATTTGAAGAGACGAACGATAAACTGTATGATTCTGCATGGAAATCTCAGTTTTTCTCCGGTTTGATGATGCCGATCATGCAGTTTGTCGGAAACCTCGGCTATGTGGTGGTTGCAATCCTCGGTGGATATCTGGCGATCCAAAAGACGATCGAAGTCGGAGATATCCAGTCCTTTATCCAGTATGTCCGGAACTTTACACAGCCGATCCAGCAGATGGCGCAGGTAGCGAATATGCTGCAGTCTACTGCGGCGGCATCGGAGCGGGTTTTTGAATTCCTGGAGGAAGAAGAGGAAGACCAGACAGTGCCGGATCCGGTATCTGTGGAGGGACTGCAGGGAAATGTGGAATTTGACCATGTACATTTCGGTTACAATGCAGATAAGATCATCGTCAATGATTTCTCGGCGAAGATCAAGGAGGGACAGAAGATCGCGATCGTCGGACCGACCGGAGCAGGAAAGACGACGATGATCAAACTGCTGATGCGTTTTTATGATGTCAACAGCGGGGCGATCCTGATCGACGGACACAATGTAAAAGACTTCAACCGAAGTGAATTGCGGCAGATGTTCGGAATGGTTCTGCAGGATACATGGCTGTTCCATGGAAGTATTAAAGATAACATTAAGTACGGAAAACTGGATGCGACGGATGAGGAAGTGATCGAAGCGGCAAAGGCGGCGAGGGTGCACAGGTTTGTACAGACGCTGCCGGGCGGTTATGATATGGAACTGAACGAGGAGGCAAGCAATGTCTCCCAAGGTCAGAAACAGCTTCTTACGATCGCCCGTGCGATCCTCGCAGATCCGAAGATCTTGATTTTGGATGAAGCGACAAGTTCGGTAGATACAAGAACCGAAATCCAGATCCAGAAAGCGATGGATACCCTGATGAAAGGAAGAACAAGCTTCGTGATCGCACACCGCTTGTCTACGATCCGCGATGCGGATATGATCCTTGTGATGAAAGACGGCGATATCGTCGAACAGGGAAATCATGAGGAACTCATTGCGAAAAACGGATTCTACGCAGAATTGTATAATTCACAGTTTGAGAAAGCTACAAGCTGTGCATAACATTGGAAGAGCGGTCTGGAGAAATGCTTGCATTTCGACAGAATGCTCTTTTAATGTTATATACGGCGCTAGCCGTCAATCGCCGTACGCTTGTGTGCGGCGATTGTAGCACAGCGTAGAAGCGGAAGACACAGAAGCCGTTATCGAGTCGGAACGAAGTAGAGACGAGCGGGCGCAGCGGAAGACGCGTAAGCTGTTAGCGAGTAGGAAGATTTATCGGCTTTTATTTTCAGCATGTTTATGATAAAATTATTTGAAAATATAACCGGGAGTAAAGTTGCACAAGGAGGCGATCTGCAATGAGAAGAGTAGATAGGGAAGTTACTGATTTTTTGAAAATGACAGATATCATGAAAAATTGTGAGTGCTGCCGTTTAGGGTTAGTGGATAAGAATGAAGCCTATATTGTTCCGATGAATTTTGGGATTGAGATAATTGGCGAACAGGTTATTTTATATTTTCATTGTGCAAATCAGGGGAGAAAGATAGAGTTGATTTCCGGACAGACGATTACATCTTTCGAAATGGATACAAAGCATCAGTTGATAAAGGGAAAAACAGGGTGTGATTTTTCTTACCTATATCAATGCATTATGGGAAAGGGAGAATTGCAGATCGTTTCAGATAGGGATGAAAAAAATTATGGATTACAGAGGATAATGGATCATTATACAAGTGAAAAGCAGTGGGAATTTAATGAAAAGCTTTTAAAGAGAACGACAGTTTTAAAATTATTCGTTAAAACTTGGTCTTGTAAAGAACATGGAAAAGGGATTTAACAATACTAAAAAAAGACACCATTGACATGATGAACATGGTGTCTCCTTTCTTTTGCTAAAGTGGGTCAATCTGGACTGCTTTGTGTGTAGATATTTCATTGTGTCAGAATTTATCAGTGACCTAAATCTTGAAGACTAATATAGCTTTATCTGTTCCGACCATAGACATAGTTACTAATTTATATCCTTTATTCAGCATTTCCTCTGATTTTTTCTCGATAGCTTTTGCTAAATCTTCTACACCGGTAGAACATTCTACAACAACTGATTTATAGACTAAATTGAACATTTTAGCTCCCTCCTATTTTTTCTTCTTTTTATCCCACCAAGTACCTGCTAATGAACAACTTCCGCCCATAGCTATAAAGACGATCATAATAAGCCCAAATTCCATGATTATATCATTCCTCTCTTTTAATTTGTTGAATACTGACAAATAGAAATTACAATAAAACATATAATAAGTGTGATTACATCTGCAATGAGCGCAAATATGATTTTCTGGTAATTTCTTTTTCCTAGTTCTTGTTGTGTTTCATCATGTGTTAATTGTTTTCCGTCAATAAACGCTAGTACAATGTCTTTTAAATAACTCGACTTTATATTTCGGTCATGATAGAATATTTGCATCAAGATGATGGAGGTATCCTATCTATGGGAAGGAAATCAAGTGTTATCAAACTTAGTGCTAAAGAGCGTGAATTTCTTGAAGCACAAACCCGTGCCCGCACAATACAGGCTCAAACATCAGCTCGTGCCCGTATCCTGCTCTTGAAAGCAGAAGGACGCCCTATTAATGAAATTGCGGATAAAGTCGGCATGAACCGCAAGAGTGTTATGCTCTGCTTAAATAAATATGCAGCAGGTGGTGTGGAAAACGCCTTATTTGATGCACCGGGACGTGGCCGCAACGCAGAAATTACTGATGATGAGAAAGCATGGATCATCAATATTGCCTGCCAGAAACCAATTGATTTCGGTTATGCTGCGGAAACATGGACTTATGCAAAACTTACATCACACATTAATAAAAATGCGGAGGCAGCTGGATTTACAAGACTCTCTACGATTCATAAAAGCACTGTACACAGCATACTGGACGAAGCTGAAATAAAACCTTTTCGGATCAAGTATTACTGTGAAAACCGCGATCCGGATTTTGAGGATAAAATGCATAATGTGTTGTTAGTATATAAACAGCTTTCCATGCAGTTTGATGAAAATGGCCAGTTTATTCCATGGGAAGAAGATCAACAGGCAATCCATGTGCTTTCTTATGATGAGAAGCCCGGGATACAAGCAATTGCCACAACGTCTCCAGATCTTCTGCCGGGTGAGCGCCACAGCACAATCAGCAGGGATTACGAATACAAGCGTCTTGGGACATTGTCCCTGTTGGCAGGGATTGATCTGCAGACCGGAGAAGCGATCCCTCTGATCAGTGAAACGCATAATAGTAACGACTATATTGAATTTTTAAAAATGCTTGACAGCAAATATCCCAAAGGCGACAAAATCCGTCTTGTGCTTGATAATCTAAAAGTACATACCTCTGAGGTTACAAGAAAATATCTTTCCACAGTACCCGGAAGATTTGAATTTGTATTCACGCCTAAACACGGCTCATGGCTGAATATGATCGAAGGATTTTTCAGCAAAATGACAAAGCAGATGCTTCGCGGAATACGAGTGAAAACAAAAGAAGAATTAAAAGAACGCATCTACAAGTACTTTGATGAGATCAACGAGGAACCTGTAATATTTCGTTGGAAATATAATCTTGAAGACATAGATGTATCCGAAGAGGTTATTGTTGATACATTGCCAATCAAAAAGTCCAGTTAATTATCGAACGATGTACTAGAATTTCTTTATAAGTTTGAATGTCATAGACCTTTTTGAATTTTTCAATTTTACTTGACGTATAGAGTGTTATTGTGAACAAGCATAACCAGATAACAATTCCTATATTTCCCTTAATACTAAATAAAGGATAGGCACTTACGGCTACGACGATCAACTCCATAAGGAAAACCATACTTATCATATGAAACTTTTTAGTTGCTTCTTTTTCTACAATCTTCCGCATCTCCTTTATATCTTCTTTTATAAAATCATCTAAAGACACATTGAAGATATTAGATAAAGTAATCAAACTTTTAACATCCGGACAACTTTTGTTTGTTTCCCAGTTAGAAATTGTTTGTCTTGAAACAAATACTTTAAGAGCCAGCTCTTCTTGAGAAATTTTTTGTTGTTCTCTGAATTTCTTGATTTGTAATCCAATATCCATCTTGAATCTTCTCCTTTATTGTATCTGAATATAGCGGTTTTGTCTGTCAAAAGCCTTTGACATTGCCCTTTTTTCATTGTTAAAATAGTTCAACTAAAATATCATGTTAGGTTTGAGTATGACTTTGATCTTGTTGCTGCTCGGCTTGACCGGTTGGGGGATTGTCTGGCACAATACGAAAAACTCATTGGAAGCGAAGTTTGAAGCAGGTGTGGAAAGCAATGGGTTTCAGTTTGATGAGCAATTGGGATATTATAAGAAGATGAGCGGTCAGGACAGTTATTTCACATTGCCGAATCAGTCCATGCCGGAATATTTTGATTTTACACTGCATTTCCATAATATGGTTTTGGATTATTATACGATCGAGGATGGAAAGAATATCCAAATACGGTGGAGTGAGGGAAAAGAAGACGGCAAACCGGAACATACGCTTTCGGTCAGGGATGAACATGGTGCATATGAATATACGTTAGGAAAAGAGCAGGAAAGAGAATTATATGAGACAAATGTGACGATTCGTGAGATCCTGACAGAGGGAGAAACGATTTTCGAGGACGTATACGAATAGTAAACGAGGCTTCTTCTTTGTGTGTGAAAGAAGAAGCCTTTTCTCTGTTCTGAGGAAATATCATTCGGAATCAAGCGATTCCTGTACGGTATCGGCAATTTGATCTAGGCTGTATACGTCGTAGGTCAGTTGTTCTGACAGGGGAGGTTAAATTCTCCTTTCAGAGATTTTAAAGTTTTAGCTTACCCAAAGCGAACACTTTCAATACTGGTTTAAAAGTGTTCGCTTTGGGTAGGCTAAAGATTGATTCCACAGGCAAGAAATCGTATAATGAAAAACATAAAATCAAGCTACTGTGGTTATTACGATATTAGCTAAGAAGCAGGTTGATACGAGAAATATAAAAATAAAGGATTCAATGAAAGAATGATTTGAGGGATACATAATGGCTGAGAACAAAAATACAAAAAAGCAGATTCGCAACAGCACGGTTGATTTTCTCATATTTACAAAGGATGCCCATGAAGATGGCATTGAAGTTCGTGTGCAGGATCATGATGTATGGTTGACACAAAAAGCGATTGGTCAGCTTTTCGAGGTAGACAGAAGTGTTGTCACAAAACATTTGAAAAATATTTATGAAAGTTGCGAATTATCTGAGGATTCAACTTGTGCAAATTTTGCACAAGTTGCGGATAATGGAAAAACTTATCAATATAAGTTCTATTCGTTGGCTGCCATAATTGCAGTTGGATATCGAGTCAATTCGGAAAGAGCAACTCAGTTTCGGCAGTGGGCAACAAAAGTGTTGGATACCTTTACTAAGCAGGGATATGTTTTGGATAAGAGTAGACTGATTAACGGTCAGCTGTTTGATGAAGATTATTTTGAACATTTGATTTCTGAAATACAGGAGATTCGAGCAAGCGAACGCCGTTTCTATCAAAAGATCACGGATATTTATGCAACTGCAGTTGATTATTCTCTTGATAGTCAAATCACGAAAGAGTTTTTTGCGACAGTACAGAATAAAATGCATTATGCAGTTCATGGAAATACTGCAGCGGAGGTTATTGTAGCAAGAGCAGATCATACGAAAGAGCATATGGGCTTAACTTCATGGCGTAATGCGCCCGATGGGAAAATTGTCAAAGCGGATGTATCCATTGCAAAAAATTATTTATCTATTGATGAAACACAAGAGTTAAACGAGATTGTTACGATGTATTTGGATTATGCTACAAGGCAGGCAAGACGGCGTATTCCCATGACAATGTCAGATTGGGCTTCAAAACTGGATGCGTTTCTACAATTTAACGATGCAGAAGTTCTGCAAAACAAAGGGAAAGTTACTACGGCAATTGCAAAATCTTTTGTGCGGACGGAAAGTGAGGTATGTTATGCAGTATATTAGCTATTACGATTCACCGCTTGGGAAAATGTTGTTGGCGGCGGACGAGATCGGGCTGACCGGCGTATGGTTTGATGCACAGAAATATTTTGCATGCTGTTTGGATGAAGCATATGAAGAGAAAGAGATTCCGTTGTTTGCAGATGTAAAAAAGTGGTTTGATGTCTATTTTTCGGGAAAGGAACCGGATATTTTGATCCCGCTCCATTTGATCGGCACAAAGTTCCAGATGGAAGTGTGGGAGATCCTCTGTACGATTCCTTATGGGAAAACAAAGACTTACGGAGAGATTGCCCGGCAGATCGCTTTCAAAAGAGGAATCCGGACAATGTCTGCACAGGCTGTGGGAGGAGCTGTTGGGCACAATCCGGTTTCTGTGATCGTGCCGTGTCACAGAGTCATCGGAACAAATGGAAGTTTAACAGGATATGCAGGCGGAATTGATAAAAAGATAAAATTACTGGAGATTGAAAAGGCAAAAGGATGGCATAAGGATGGAAATTCGTAAATACCAAAGTACAGATTGCAAAGAAATGGCAGAATATATTTTATCATACCGTTCACAAAGTCAATGCAAAGGATTACAGAAAAGAACAGTTAGATGTATGGGCGACGGGAGAAGTGGATCTCGAAAAATGGGATTGTTCATTTTGTGAACATGACACGGTTGTAGCAGTGGAAGACGGGCAGATCGTCGGCTTCGGCGATATGGATGATACCGGATATTTGGACAGGCTGTAGCATCGATGTACAAGGGGAAACACGCCTCAAACCGAATTATCTGCGGTTGAGGTCGGTGAGTCGAGAAGAGACAAATCTAAGCCTCTTTTAGGCACTTGAACGACGCGTACAGAGACGTACGCGGAGTGAAAGTAACAACAAAGAGGCTTAGATTTGCTCTTCATCGACCGTTTTCCCCCTTGTACACCGACGCTATGTTCACGTAAAATATCAGGGAAGAGGGATTGCATCGGCAATCTGTGATCGTCTGGAGAGAAAATGGCTGGAACAAAAGAGTGCAGGAAAACCTGTTTCAAAAAAGATCATAACACATGCGTCGATCACGGCGCGCTCGTTTTTTGAAAAGCGGGGATACCGGGTTGTGAAAGAACAACAGGTAACCCGGCAGGGTGTTTTGTTGATAAATTATGTGATGGAAAAGGAATAGCAGATGAAGATCAGAGAAGTAAAGGAGAATAAAAAACAATACTTACCGTTGTTGCTGCTTGCAGATGAGCAGGAGGATATGGTCGATCGTTACCTGGAACGCGGAAAAATGTATGTGTTGGAAGATGACGGTGTAAAAAGTGAATGTGTCGTGACAGATGAGGGGAATGGGATTTTGGAAATTAAAAATCTTGCAACAGTTCCGGGATTTCAAAGGAAAGGGTACGGGAAAGAATTAATTTTATTTCTTGAGAAAGAATATAATGCTGATTTTTCGAGTTTACAGGTTGGTACAGGAGAAAGTGCTCTGACAGTTCCCTTTTATGAAAAGTGTGGATTTACTTATTCTCATCGGATCAAAGATTTTTTTACAGAGCATTATGATCATCCAATCTATGAAAATGGAATCCGACTGAAAGATATGATCTATATGTGCAGACCGTTTTATCAGATTCGGAAGTTCCGGGATACGGATCTGGAGGAAGTGATGCAGATCTGGCTTGAGAGCAATCTTCAGGCGCATTCGTTTATCGAAGCGTCCTATTGGGAAAAGAATTATAAGGCGGTAAAAGAAATGCTTCCCCATGCGGAAATTTATGTTTGTATCGATAAGAGTACGGAACAGATCGCCGGATTTATCGGACTGTACGATCGGTCGGAGGGAGATTACATTGAGGGGATTTTTGTGAAAAGTACGGCGCGGTCAAAAGGGATCGGGAAGTTTATGCTGGATCATGTGAAAGGACGGAAAAAGAAGTTGACGCTGTCCGTTTATCAAAAAAACCGGCGGGCAGTGCAGTTTTATACGCGGGAGGGCTTTAAGATCGGATCGGAGCAGATAGAAATTCCAACCAAAGAGAAAGAATATACAATGACATGGAACGTGTGATTTGGTGATGAAATGAAAAGAGTTCTCATAAGTATAGACTGACGATAAATGATCGGTGTAACTATGAGAACACTTTTTTTATTGATGCAGTCGGTACAGAAATTTTTATGGGGAATTCCGATGTTGTTGCTGCTTTTGGGAACACATATGTATTTTACGGTAAAGCTGCATTTTATCCAGCGGAAACTTCCACTTGGAATCCGATGGAGCGTTTTGCCGGAAAAGGAAGCGGGAACCGGCGGAATCTCTCCATTTTCAGCGCTTGCGACAGCGTTGGCGGCGACGATCGGAACCGGAAATATCATCGGGATTTCCACGGCGATCGCGATTGGAGGACCGGGAGCGATTTTCTGGTGCTGGATCACAGGTGTCTTAGGAATCGCAACCTGCTATGCGGAGTGTTATTTGTCAGTACGTTTCCGGGTGCAAAAGGCAGATGGATCTTATACCGGAGGACCGATGTATGTGATGGAGCATGCGCTTCATCAAAAAAGCGCGGCGATTGTGTTCGCGCTGGCAGTTGTGCTCGTCTCGTTTGGGATGGGAAGCAGCGTCCAGTCTCATTCGATCGCAGCGGCAGTGAACGAACATTGGACGATAGATCCAAAAGTGATCGGAATCTTATTGGGAGGTCTGGTGGGAATCGTGATCTTAGGAGGTGCAGATAAGATCACGAAAGTCTGTACATGGCTGGTTCCGTTTATGAGCTGTTTTTTTCTGGGAGGCTGTCTGTTTCTTGTGTGGAAGAACAGGGACGTCTTTCTGGAAACAATCCGTCTCATTGTGACTTCGGCATTTTCAGCCCGTTCGGCAGCAGGAGGAGTGGCAGGTGTCACTGTGATGACGGGGCTGAGGATCGGTGTTGCGCGCGGATTGTTTACGAGCGAAGCCGGACTTGGCTCCATTCCGATCTCGGCGGCTGCGGCACAGACGAAATCGGCATACCGACAGAGCCTTGTGTCAATGACCGGTGTGTTCTGGGATACTGTTGTGATGTGCGCGGTTACGGGGATCGCGATCATCGGATGTATGATCAAAGAACCTGCGCGCTATTTGCAGGCGGCAGATGACAGGTTGTGCTTTCTGGCATTTGAAAATCTTCCGTTTCGCGGAAGTGAGATGCTGTCAGTGTCGCTTGTACTGTTTGCATTTGCTACGATCATCGGGTGGAGTTATTACGGAGAGCGGGCGGTGGAGTATCTCGGAAAAGGGCGGGGAATCCGTCTGTACCGGATCTTATATATCGGATCCGTGCTGATCGGGACGATCCTCCCTTTAGAAGCGGTATGGGAAATGTCGGATCTGTTTAATTCATTGATGGTGCTTCCGAATGTGTTCTGCCTTTGGATGTTGAAACGATATGTGGAGTGGAAAGAATAGGAAACATCAGGCGGTCAGGATGGAATTCCAGAGGAAAAAAGATTGTAAAATTATCGCTTACCCCCTATAATATAGAAAGATTGATGAAGAAAAGTACGGAAAAGAGGAAGAGAAAAACCATGGAACTGACACATTTTGATGAAAATGGAAAGGCGCGGATGGTGGATGTTACGGATAAGCAGGATACTGTACGGGAGGCGACCGCAGCCGGAAAGATCACCGTGAGCCGGGCAGTATACGATGCGATCGAGGCGGGAAAGGTAGGAAAAGGAGATGTTCTGTCTGTTGCGACGACTGCCGGCATTATGGGGGCGAAGCGGACGGCGGATCTGATTCCGATGTGCCATATCCTGCCGATCACTAACTGCCGGATCCGTTTTCAGATGGAACCGGAAGAATGTGCGGTATATTGTTATTGTACCGTGAAAGTGACCGGAAAGACCGGGGTGGAGATGGAGGCGCTGACCGGAGTGAGCGTAGCGCTTCTGACGGTGTATGATATGTGTAAAGCGCTGGACAAGTCGATGGAGATCGGGGAGATCTATCTTTGCAGAAAGACCGGCGGAAAGAGCGGAGACGTGCGTAATGAAAAGCCGCTGCAGCAGATTTCGATTTCGGAAGAGCCGGCAGGAAATGGGAAGAAAAGCAAGACGGACTGGGATGCGAAAGATCTTCATCTTTGGTAAAAAAAGAAGAAGAAATTTAAAAAGATAAAAAGAAAGGAAAAAGTGACTATGAAATGGAATAGATTTCGTTTAAAAACAACAACAGAGGCGGAAGATATTGTCAGCAGCATGCTGGCAGATCTTGGAGTAGAGGGGGTACAGATCGAGGATAAGATCCCGCTGACCGCTGCGGATAAAGAGCAGATGTTTGTAGATATCCTGCCGGAGATGGAAGCGGATGACGGAATTGCATATTTGAGTTTCTATTTGGATTCGGAGATGGACAAGTCAGAGATGGACGAACTGCTTGCCAATGTAAAAAGAGAATTGGAAGAGATGTCGGAATTTATGGATCTTGGAGAATGTACGATCGAAGAATCACAGACAGAGGACATTGACTGGGTGAATAACTGGAAGCAGTATTTTCATCAGTTCTATGTTGATGACATTCTGATCATTCCGTCCTGGGAAGAAGTGAAGCCGGAGGACAGTGACAAGATGGTGATCCATATCGATCCGGGAACTGCGTTCGGTACGGGAATGCACGAGACGACACAGCTCTGCATCCGTCAGATCCGCAAACATGTTACGCCGGAGACGAAGATCCTGGATGTGGGATGCGGCAGTGGAATTTTGGGAATGCTGGCGCTGAAGTTCGGCGCGGCTTATTCGGTCGGAACGGATCTGGATCCATGTGCCATCGATGCGACGCATGAGAATATGGAAGTGAACGGAATCGCAAAAGATCAGTACGAGGTGATGATCGGTAATATTATCGATGACGAAGAGATCCAGAAAAAAGTCGGAATTGAAGAATATGACATTGTAGCGGCAAATATTCTTGCTCCGGTTCTTGTAGAACTGACGCCGGTGATCGTCAATCAGCTGAAACCGGGCGGAGTTTACATTACAAGCGGTATCATTGACGATAAAGAAGAAACTGTTGTGGAAGCTGTGAAAAAGGCAGGACTGGAAGTGCTGGAAGTCACTTATCAGGGAGAATGGGTTTCCGTGACAGCGAGAAAACGGGCTTGAGTTTGGGAAGTGCAGAGAATGAAAGCATTCGGCAGTATAGAAAATGACAGGATAAGCAGGACGTTATAAGGAGAGAGGGCATGCATCATTTTTTTACGGATCCGTCGCAGGTACGGGATGGTAAGATTTTTATAGAGGGATCGGACGTCAATCATATGAAAAATGTGCTTCGTATGAGAGTGGGAGAACAAGTGCAGATCAGCGATCAGAATGGGAAGAATTATCTTTGCGAGCTGGAAACGTTTGAAGAAGAACAGGCATGCTTCCGGATCGTAGAGACACAGCGATCGCAGAATGAATTGGGATCCCGGCTGTATTTATTCCAAGGACTTCCGAAATCAGATAAGATGGAGCTGATCGTTCAGAAAGCGGTGGAGCTTGGCGTGTATGAGGTGATCCCGGTTGCCACGCACCGTGCGGTTGTAAAGTTGGATGAAAAAAAGGCGGCAAAGAAGACCGCACGCTGGAATGCGATCGCGGAGGGAGCGGCAAAGCAGTCGGGGCGTGATGTGATACCGGTCGTGAAAAATGTGATGACATTGGAAGACGCGCTTGCGTATGCGGCGGATCTGGATCTGATCCTGATGCCTTATGAGGATGCGCAGGGAATGGCAAAGACAAGACGTGTGATCAGCGAAATCCGGCAGGGGCAGTCGGTGGGGATTTTTATCGGACCGGAGGGCGGATTTGAGGAAGCGGAAGTGCAAAAAGCACAGGAGACGGGCGCAGTGCCGATCACGCTCGGGAAGCGGATCCTGCGGACGGAGACGGCGGGAATAGCGGTACTCTCGATCCTGATGTATCATCTGGAATAACGGATTCATACTTTATAATATCAGGAAGAAATGAGAAGAAATGTAAAGGAAGGATAGGAATGGAAGTTTATTTAGATAACTCGGCGACAACGAGGGCATATCCGGAAGTCGGTGAGCTTGTGTATAAAGTGATGTGCCGGGATTACGGGAACCCGTCTTCGATGCACCGGAAAGGCGTGGAGGCGGAGCATTATGTAAAAGACGCAAAGGAAACGATCGCAAAAAGTCTGAAAGTCAATGCGAAAGAAATCTTTTTTACGTCCGGCGGTACGGAAAGCGATAATCTGGCTCTGATCGGTGTGGCGCGGGCAAATAAAAGGAGAGGAAATCATCTGATCACTTCCTCGATCGAACATCCGGCTATTTTGAATACGATGCGTCATCTGGAGGAGGAAGAGGGATTCCGTGTCACATATCTTCCGGTTGACGTGGCGGGAAGAATCCGGCTTGACGCATTGAAAGAAGCGCTGTGTGAGGATACGATCCTGGTTTCTGTGATGTATGTCAACAACGAAGTGGGAACGGTACAGCCGATCGAGGAAGCGGTGCAGATGGTCAAAGCTTACGATCCGCAGATCATTTTTCATTCGGATGCAGTACAGGGATATGGAAAATACCGCATTTATCCAAAGCGTATGGGGATCGACCTGCTCTCCGCCAGCGGGCATAAGATCCACGGACCGAAAGGGATCGGTTTTCTCTATATCGGAGAAAAAGTGAAGATCACTCCGATCGTGTACGGCGGAGAACAGCAAAAAAATATCCGCTCCGGAACAGAAAATGTCCCGGGAATCGCGGGATTGGGACTGGCGTCGGAGATGATCTACAAAGATCTGGACATGAAAGTGGCGCTGATGCGGGAGTTAAAAGCATATTTTATCGAGGGACTGAAGAAAATAGACCGTACCGTGATCCATGGTCTGACGGACGAGGGAAGCGCGCCGCACATCATCAGTGCGGGGATCGCAGGAATCCGAAGCGAGGTGCTTCTCCACACATTGGAAGAGAAAGGGATCTATGTATCTTCCGGCTCGGCATGCGCATCCAATCATCCGGCGATCAGCGGTGTGCTGAAAGGGATCGGAGCCGCGCAGGAATATCTGGACGCAACACTTCGGTTCAGTATGTCGGAGTTTACGACGAAAGAAGAAATTGACTATACATTGGAAACACTATATAATTGTGTACCGATGCTTCGTAAATATACACGCAGATAAAAGCGGCAAAGGAGACAAGAAGATTATGAAATTTCATTCATTTTTGATAAAGTACGGTGAGATCGGAATCAAAGGAAAGAACCGGTATCTGTTCGAAGATGCACTTGTACGTCAGATGCGGTTTGCGCTGAAAGATGTGGACGGTTCCTTTTATGTACACAAATCTTATGGAAGAGTTTATGTAGACTGCGACGGAGATTACGACTATGAAGAGACCGTTGAGAGTCTGAAGCGGGTGTTTGGTATCGTCGGTATCTGCCCGGTCGTACGTCTGGAAGATCGTGGATTTGAACAGTTGAAAAAAGATGTTGCTGCATATATCGGGGAAATGTACCCGGATAAAAACAAAACATTTAAAGTGGAGGCGAGACGGAGCAGGAAATCTTACCCAAAGACTTCCATGGAAATCAACTGTGATCTCGGAGAAGTGATCCTTGAGACTTATCCGGAGATGAAAGTGGATGTGCATCATCCGGACATCCGGCTGAATGTGGAGGTTCGGGAAGAGATTTACCTCTATTCCGAGATCATTCCGGGACCGGGCGGCATGCCGGTCGGAACGAACGGAAGCGCGATGCTGCTTCTTTCCGGCGGGATTGACAGCCCGGTTGCCGGATATATGGTTTCCAAACGTGGCGTGGAACTGGAAGCGACTTATTTTCATGCGCCGCCGTATACAAGCGAGCGTGCAAAAGAAAAAGTTGTGGATCTGGCAAAACTGGTTTCCAAGTATGCGGGACCGATCAAGCTGCACGTTGTGAACTTTACGGATATTCAGCTTTACATTTATGAGAAATGTCCGCACGAGGAGCTGACGATCATCATGCGCCGTTATATGATGAAGATCGCAGAGCATTTTGCGAAAAAAGACGGCTGTCTTGGTATGATCACGGGAGAGAGTATCGGACAGGTTGCAAGCCAGACGATGCAGAGCCTGGCGGCGACCAACGCAGTTTGTACGCTGCCGGTATACCGTCCTTTGATCGGATTTGATAAACGGGAGATCGTGGAGATTTCCGAAAAGATCGATACGTATGAGACGTCGATACAGCCGTTTGAGGATTGTTGTACGATTTTTGTTGCGAAACATCCGGTGACAAAACCGAATCTGGAACGGATCGAGAAGTCGGAACTGAATCTTTCGGAGAAGATCGATGAACTGGTGCAGCAGGCGATCGACACAGTAGAGATCATCAAAGTCAAATAATCACCGGAAGTGCCAAAAGGCACATTCCGGGATTGTAAGCAGTCGCCAAGGTCTCGGGCAAGCCCATACTTTGGCTCGTCGCCTATACAAAAAACAGGCTGTCTCGAAATGAGACAGCCTGAATATCATCTGATGGAAAGATCGGTCGGATCTTACTTGATAATGTATGGATCAAGAGCAGCGAGAATGCTGTCAAGATCACCGTCAGCATGAATGTTGAGGTCGATCGGCTTGGAAAGATCCAGGCTGAAGATGCCCATGATTGATTTGGCATCGATCACATATCTTCCGGATACTAAATCAAAGTCATTGTCATATTTGGTAATTTCATTTACGAATGATTTTACTTTGTCGATTGAGTTTAACGAAATCTGAACAGTTTTCATTACGGTAGTCCTCCTTGTTCTTTGTCAGTCAGGGGCTTTTTGCACCCTATGTTTATTCTACGAAATCAGTTCGTAAAAGTCAAGGAAGAGACTGGAAAAAATATAAAAGGAGAGTTACAAAAATGAAAAAAGTTGCACTGCATAATCTTGGATGCAAGGTAAACGCATACGAGACCGAAGCCATGCAGGAAATGCTGGAGGGCGCGGGGTACGAGATCGTGCCGTTTCAGGAGGGCGCAGATATCTATATCATCAATACCTGCACCGTGACAAATATCGCAGACCGCAAATCAAGACAGATGCTGCACCGCGCCCGGAAGATGAATCCGGAGGCGGTCGTTGTGGCGGCAGGCTGTTATGTGCAGGCGCAGGAAGCGAAAGAGGATATCGATCCATGTATCGATATCGTGATCGGAAATAACAAGAAACAGGATCTGCTGTCTATTTTGACAGAATATGAGACGCAGCATTCAGATGTAAAAAAAGAAATGATCGATATCAATCATACACATGAATATGAGGAGCTGCATCTGACGAAGACCGGAGAACATACGCGGGCATATATCAAAGTGCAGGATGGATGCAACCAGTTTTGCTCCTACTGCATTATTCCTTATGCGAGAGGGCGGGTGCGCAGCCGCCGTCCGGAGAGCGTAGTGGAGGAAGTGCGTCATCTTGCGGCAAATGGATATCGCGAAGTCGTACTGACCGGAATCCACCTGAGTTCTTACGGGATCGATCTCGACGAGGAGATCGGGCTTCTGGAACTGATCCGCGCGGTGCATGCTGTTGAGGGGATCGAACGGATCCGTCTTGGTTCACTGGAGCCACGTATCATCACTGAAGAATTTGCACGCAGTTTGTCTGAGCTGCCGAAAGTATGTCCGCATTTTCATCTGTCCCTGCAAAGCGGATGCGATGAGACATTGAAGCGGATGAACCGTCGTTACAACAGCGAAGAATATTATGAAAAATGTACGCTTCTGCGGAAATATTTTCAGGATCCGGCGCTGACGACGGATGTGATCGTCGGATTCCCGGGAGAGACGGAAGAGGAATTCGAAGCGTCACGGGCATTTGTGGAGCGAGTGAGTTTTTATGAGACGCATATATTCAAATATTCCCGCAGGGAGGGGACCCGCGCCGCTGTGATGAAAGATCAGGTTCCGGAGCAGATCAAAGCGAAACGCAGCGCAGTGCTGATCGGTCTCGGACATGAAAAACAGAATGAATATGAACGGAAATATACAGGGAGAGAAGTGGAAGTTCTCATAGAAGAGACCGCGGAAATCGGTGGAAAAGAAGTCTGGATCGGACACACGAAAGAATATATCAAAGTGGCGGTTTCCTCGGAAGAGAACCTGCAGAACCGGATCGTAAAAGGCACGGCAGGCAAGGATTTACAAATTATTCATTGAATTTTAAATCGCTTTATATTAGAATAAAGTGTAGTGATTTTATAGAGATTGACGCAAGAAATGAAAGGAAAACGGAGGGAAAAGCATGAGTGATTTAAGCAATACACAGTTCTTCCAGGTTGAACCGGGACCGCTGATTTCCGCGAAAGATATTCTGGAGATCGTGTTCAAGGCACTGAAAGAAAAAGGATACAATCCGGTCAATCAGATCGTCGGATATATCATGTCCGGAGATCCGACTTATATTACAAGTTACAACGGCGCGCGCAGTCTTGTGATGAAAGTAGAGCGCGATGAATTGGTAGAAGAATTGCTGAAAGCGTATATTCAGCATAATTCATGGGAATGATCAGATTATGAGGATCATGGGACTGGATTACGGGACAAAGACGGTCGGAGTGGCGATCAGCGATGCTCTGAAGATCACTGCGCAGGGGATCGAGACGATCGGGCGCAAAGAAGAGAACAAGCTGCGCCGGACTTGCGCCCGTATAGAAGAATTGATAAAAGAATACGACGTGGAGAAGATTGTGCTTGGATTTCCGAAGCACATGAACAATGATATCGGGGAACGTGCGGAGAAAGCACTGGAATTTGGCGAGATGCTCAAAAGACGGACCGGATTGGAAGTTGTGATGTGGGACGAACGTTTGACGACGGTTGCGGCGGAGCGTACGCTGATCGAAAGTAAGGTAAGAAGAGAGAACCGGAAGCAGTATATCGATAAGATCGCGGCGGTTTTTATTCTTCAGGGGTATCTGGATTCACTGTAAATAACAAGGCAAAATAGAGAGCGGCAAGTATAGATGCCGCAAAGGGAGCATATAGATGGAAAAAATCAAATTTACATTTGAAGATGCCGGAGAATCTGTTGAGTTTTTTGTGCTGGAACAGACGAAGCTCAATGGCTCTGTATACATATTGGTAACAGACTCACAGGAAGACGACGCGGAATGTCTGATTTTAAAAGAGACGGCGTCGAAAGAAGACGGAGAGAGTATCTACGAGGTCGTAGAGGATGATACCGAACTTCTGGCAGTGTCGAAGCTTTTTGAAGAGTTGCTGGAAGATGTAGATATTGAAATGTAAGAACGGAGGTGTAAATGTTTGTGAAAAAACAGAATAACGGAAAGCTTCGGATCATACCGCTGGGAGGTCTGGAGCAGATTGGAATGAATATTACTGCCTTTGAGTATGAAGACAGTATTATTGTGGTGGACTGCGGATTGGCATTCCCGGAGGACGACATGTTGGGAATCGATCTGGTGATCCCGGATGTGACTTATTTGAAAGATAATATCGATAAAGTGAAAGGATTTGTGATCACTCACGGACATGAGGATCATATCGGCGCGTTGCCGTATGTGCTCAAAGAGATCAATCTTCCGATCTATACGACGAAGCTGACGATGGGGATTATTGAGAATAAGCTGAAAGAGCACAATCTGCTGCGCAGTACGAGAAGAAAGGTAGTCCGTCACGGACAGTCGATCAATCTGGGCAAGTTCCGGATCGAATTTATCAAGACAAACCATAGTATCCAGGATGCGTCTGCACTTGCGATCTATTCCCCGGCAGGTATTGTTGTGCATACCGGAGACTTTAAGGTGGATTACACGCCGGTGTTTGGGGACGCGATCGATCTGCAGCGTTTTGCGGAGATCGGAAAGAAAGGCGTGCTGGCATTGATGTCTGACAGCACCAACGCGGAGCGGAAAGGATTTACCCAGTCTGAGCGGACGGTTGGAATCACATTTGATCATATTTTTGCGGAACATCAGAACACGCGTATCATTATCGCTACGTTCGCTTCCAATGTGGACCGTGTGCAGCAGATCATCAACTCTGCCTACAAATATGGAAGAAAAGTAGTCGTGGAAGGACGGAGCATGGTCAATATCATCTCTACGGCGTCGGAGCTTGGCTATCTGAACGTGCCGGAGCATACGTTGATCGAGATCGATGAGATGAAAAATTATCCGCCGGAGAAGATGGTCCTCATCACAACCGGAAGTCAGGGAGAGTCTATGGCAGCGTTGTCGCGTATGGCGGCGGATGTGCACCGGAAAGTGACGATCCAGCCGAACGACACGATCATTTTCAGCTCCAACCCGATCCCGGGAAATGAAAAATCTGTTTCCAAGGTGATCAACGAGCTGTCGGCAAAAGGTGCGAACGTGATTTTTCAGGACGCTCATGTATCCGGACATGCCTGTCAGGAAGAGTTAAAACTGATCTATTCGCTGGTGAAACCGAAGTATGCGGTTCCTGTTCACGGTGAATACCGTCATCTGAAAGCAAATTCAGAGATCGCGCGGAATCTTGGAATCCCGAATGAGAATATCTTTATCCTGCAGTCGGGAGACGTACTGGAGATGGATGAGGAGTCTGCAAGAGTGACAGATAAGGTGCATACCGGGGCGATCCTTGTGGATGGTCTCGGAGTCGGAGACGTCGGAAATATCGTCCTGCGAGACCGGCAGCATCTGGCGGAAGACGGGATCATTATCGTTGTGCTGACGTTGGAGCGCGGAAGCAACCGCCTGCTTGCCGGACCGGATATTGTTTCACGAGGGTTTGTATATGTGAGGGAGTCCGAGGGTCTGATGGAGGAAGCGAGAAATGCCGTTTCCGAAAGTCTGGAAAAATGTCTTTTCAACCGTCATTCCGATTGGAATAAGATCAAACTGACGATCCGCGATACGATGAATGATTTCATCTGGAAAAAGACGAAGAGAAGACCGATGATTATCCCGATTATTATGGATGTGTGATTATGATAGTAGATGAACGTATTGTGACATTCATCAATTCTATGGAGACAGAGAACAGTCGAATATTAGAGAACATCGAGAGAGAAGCTCTGGATGCCCGAGTTCCGATCATTCGGAAAGAGATGCAGAGCTTCTTAAAGGTGCTCTTACTTGTGAAGAGACCTATGCGCGTTCTGGAAGTCGGAACTGCCGTAGGTTTCTCTGCGTTATTGATGAGTGAATATCTGCCGGAGAGCGCAGTGATCACAACAATTGAAAATTATGAGAAGAGGATTCCCATAGCAAGGGAAAACTTCCGCCGGGCAGGAAAGGAAGCGCAGATCACCTTGCTTGAGGGGGATGCGCAGGATGTGCTGAAGACATTGGACGAACCGTATGATTTTATCTTTATGGATGCGGCAAAGGGACAGTATATCCATTTTCTTCCGGATGTATTAAGACTTCTTGTGCCGGGAGGACTTTTGGTCTCGGACAATGTGATGCAGGACGGGAGCATCATCGAATCCCGGTTTTGTGTGGAACGCCGGGATCGTACGATCCATGCAAGGATGCGGGAATATTTATACGAACTGAAACACAATGAGCTGCTGGAAACATCCATCGTTCCGCTTGGAGACGGCGTGGCGCTGAGTGTGAAAGCAGAAAAAGGAAAGAAAAATATTCAGGAAAATATACAGGAAAGGAAACAGATATGAGTGAAGCAAAGCAGAGAAGACATCCGGAACTGCTGATTCCGGCGAGCAGTCTGGAAGTGCTGAAAACCGCGGTGATCTTTGGTGCGGATGCGGTATATATCGGAGGAGAAGCATTCGGGCTGCGTGCAAAAGCGAAGAATTTCTCGATGGATGATATGAAAGAGGGGATTGCATTTGCACACGAGTATGGTGTGAAAGTCTATGTGACGGCAAATATCCTTGCCCACAATGATGATCTGGAGGGGGTCAGAACCTATTTTGAAGAATTGAAAGAGATCAAGCCGGATGCTCTGATCATTGCCGATCCCGGGGTGTTCGAGATCGCAAAAGAGGTGTGCCCGGAGATCGAGCGTCACATCAGCACGCAGGCGAACAATACGAATTACGGTACATATAACTTCTGGTATCGGCAGGGGGCGAGCAGAGTCGTATCGGCAAGAGAACTGTCGATGGAAGAGTTAAGAGAACTCCGTGCGAATATTCCGCAAGATCTGGAAATCGAGACGTTCATCCACGGAGCCATGTGCATTTCTTATTCGGGACGGTGTCTTTTGAGTAATTATTTTACCGGGCGTGACGCCAACCGCGGAGCATGTACACATCCGTGCCGGTGGAAATATGCGGTGGTCGAGGAGACCAGACCGGGCGAGTATATGCCGGTGTATGAAAATGAGCGGGGAACTTACATTTTTAACTCGAAAGATCTTTGCATGATCGAACATATTCCGGAGTTGATCGACGCCGGGATCGACAGCTTGAAGATCGAGGGCAGGATGAAGACTGCACTTTATGTGGCGACGGTGGCGAGAACATACCGGAGGGCATTGGATGATTACCGGCAGGATCCGAAGCTTTACGAAAAAAATATGCCATGGTATCTGGATCAGATATCCAACTGCACTTACCGACAGTTTACAACTGGATTTTTCTTTGGAAAGCCGGATGAGAACACACAGATCTACGACAGCAACACTTATGTGAAAGAATATACATATCTTGGGATTGTCGGAGAAGTAAAGGACGGCTTGTGCCGGATCGAACAGCGGAACAAATTCTCGGTGGGAGAGACCATCGAGATCATGAAGCCGGACGGAAGCGACATAGAAGTGGTCGTGCGCCGGATTCTGAACGAAGAAGGGGAAGAGCAGGAGAGTGCGCCGCATTCGAAGCAGGTGCTGTATGTCGATCTGGAGGGAAAGGCAGAAAAATATGATATTTTGAGACGGGCGGAAAGAAAAGAATAAAAAACATCAAAAATTTAGCAGTTTATCAGATTAAATCGCTAAGTTCTATTGCATAATTTCAAATTTTTCGGTATAATATCACATGTTGTGACTAATGAAAAGGAGAGAGGATATGAACAACGAAAAAGAATTTAAGCCATATATCCCGGCTGAAAAGGTTACACCTGAGTTGACAGTAACGTCAATCGTAATGGGTATCATCCTTGCAGTGGTATTTGGCGCGGCAAACGCGTATCTTGGGTTGCGCGTCGGTATGACGGTATCTGCATCTATTCCGGCAGCCGTTATCTCCATGGGTGTGATCCGTGTGATCATGCGCAAAAACTCTATTTTGGAAAGTAACGTAGTACAGACGATCGGTTCTGCCGGAGAATCTCTGGCAGCAGGAGCGATCTTCACTCTGCCGGCACTTTTCCTGTGGGCAGCAGAAGGTAAGATGGACAAACCGGGAATTTTTGAAATTACGATCATCGCTTTACTTGGTGGTCTTCTCGGAGTATTCTTCATGGTACCGCTTCGTAATGCTCTGATCGTAAAAGAGCACGGAACACTTCCGTATCCGGAGGGAACTGCATGTGCAGAAGTACTTCTGGCAGGAGAAGAGGGCGGAGCAAATGCATCGACTGTATTTGCAGGTCTCGGAATCGCTGCAGCATTTAAGTTTGTGATCGACGGACTGAAACTTGTTCCGAGTGAAGTAAGTTTCCGCGTAAAAGGTTTTGCAGGAGAAATCGGAACTCAGATTTATCCGGCTGTTATGTCAGTAGGTTATATCTGCGGACCGAAGATTTCTTCTTATATGTTCGCCGGCGGATGTATCAGCTGGCTTGTATTGATTCCGTTGATCGTGCTGTTCGGTTCTGAACTGACACTGTATCCAGGAACAGTTCCGATCGGAGAATTGTTCGCAACAGGCGGTGCAAGCGCGATCTGGTCTAACTACATCAAATATATCGGTGCAGGAGCACTTGCTGCTGGTGGTATCATCAGTCTGATCAAGTCTCTTCCGCTGATCGTACGCACATTCCGCGATGCCATGAAGAGCATGAAAGGCGGAGTTGGAAGCGACAGCAACGAGCGTACAGCACAGGATCTGAGCATGAAATTTATTTTGATCGCAATTCTTGTTCTGACACTGCTTGTATGGCTTGTACCGGCTATCCCGGTAACACTGGTTGGAGCGATCATCGTTGTGATCTTCGGATTCTTCTTTGCAACAGTATCTTCCAGAATGGTAGGTCTTGTAGGAAGCTCTAACAACCCGGTATCCGGTATGGCGATCGCAACACTTTTGTTTGCAACGATCATCTTGAAACTGACAGGAGACGTTGGAGCACACGGTATGCAGGGCGCTATCGCGATCGGTTCTATCATCTGTATCGTAGCAGCGATTGCAGGTGATACTTCACAGGATCTGAAGACCGGTTATCTGCTTGGTTCAACACCGAAGAAACAGCAGATCGGAGAGGTTCTTGGTGTTGTTGCTGCCGCATTTGCTATCGGTGGAGTACTGTATCTGTTAGATGCTGCATGGGGATTCGGTTCAGAAGAACTTGGAGCGCCTCAGGCAATGCTGATGAAGATGATCATCGAAGGTGTTATGGATGGAAATCTTCCATGGGCACTTGTATTTACAGGAGTATTCCTTGCAATTGTGATCGAGATCCTTGGAATCCCGGTACTTCCGTTTGCAATCGGTGTATATCTTCCGGTACAGCTCAACGCTTGTATCATGGTTGGTGGACTGGTTCGTCTTGGTGTTGAAAAATACAGCGCTAAGAAAGCAAACAAAGATGCTATCGTTAACGACGGTGTTCTGTTCTGTTCAGGTATGATCGCAGGAGAGGGTCTTGTAGGTATCTTACTTGCTCTGTTCGCGATCGGCGGAATCGATCAGGTGATCAACCTGTCCGGAAAGCTGAATCTGGCGCCGGCAGTTGCTAACGTTGCAAGCCTTGGAGTATTTGCTCTGCTTATTCTGATCGTTCTGAAATTCTCTGTTTGGAAAAAGCGAAAAGAGAGTAAATAAGCATGAAGAAAAAAGATAATGTGATTTCAGCAAATTATCTGGAAAAGATTCCGATGCGCCCGGAAGAGATCGGGTGGAGTACGGATGAAAAGGGAATTGTGACTCTGGATATCGAGAATACCGGGGTGATGAACCGGATTGCACAGAAGCTGTTTCATAAGCCAAAAGTCACACACGTTCATCTGGATGCGACCGGCAGTTTTGTATGGCCGCTTTTGGATGGCAAGAAAAATATTATCGAGCTTGGAGAATTGGTAAAAGAGCAGTTTGGGGAAGAGGCAGAACCGCTTTATTCGAGACTGGCGAAGTTTTTTCAGATTTTAGACAGTTATCATTTTTTGAAATGGCAGTAAAACTAGACTGGAGTTATAAAGACCAGTTTAACAAAGAGGCTTTAAGATTAAAAAATGTCGCAGGAAATTTGGTTTTCCTGCGGCATTTTTGTGCATGAACTTCGTGTTCTACGAAAGTTATGTTTTGACAGTTTTTACTGATATTGAAAATACACTTGTATTTTCAGGAATAATACAGTATATTAAGAGCGATTATAGGGGGGATTTGTCGAATAAGAATCCTATTATTTTGGTAAAGAGGAGGAATAGAGAGTGAGATCATGGAAAAGGCAAGGATTAGCGCTTCTGATGGCAGGGATGATGATATCGTTGCCGGCTTTTCCGATGACCGTCTTGGCGGGAGAAACGATACAGAAAGATCAAAGTGCAACAGAAGAAGCAGCAAAAAAGATTCGAGAAGAGTTTTCACAAAATGGTAATCATGTTACGCAATATGAAAATGAAGAAGACAAAAAAATAAAAACGATCATATGGGCGAGCGGGGTTACACCTCCTGAAATGACTGATTTCATCAAGGAAAAAACTCCTTCAACGGGAAGTCCAAGATATGTGGTTTATAAAGCTCCCTATCAGCCGGGAAATGGATGGTATGATGTGAATAAAACAACCGACAGGGTAGAAGATAATAGCTTATGTTTTGCGGCTGCGGCTTCAAACGCTCTTCATTGGTGGCTGGAACAAAATAATTCATATATCGATCGATATTTGGAAAAATATCCGGATGCTCCGAAAAATGCGGAGCTTCAAACTTTGCGAAATTCTTTTCAGGATCAGAAAAACAGCGCGATTTACAAGCGCTTTGTCAAGAAGTATTCACAAATGAAAGATGGATATTGGTCGGATATATTGATCGATCAGTTTATCAATGGATATGAACCAAAACCAGGAGGGGGAGTAAACGTTCCGGAATATGACGGGGAGACGCTTCTTGAAAAAGGTCCAAGTGAATTCGGAGGATTTTTTTATCCTCTTTTCGGACCGGATATTGTGACAAAAAGAATGGATGACGGCAGGAATTTTAAAGCATTTAGTGAGGATCTAAAGAGATTTTTTAAACAGGGAGACATTGTCCTTTTGGATTATAGCGTTATGGGAAGCGTGCAGCATGTCGTGACGCTATGGGGAGCGGAATATGACTTGGATGGAACGATCAGCGCTGTTTATTTATCAGATTCGGACGATGAAAAAGATCCGTATGGAATGATTCGCTATATGATCAAAAACAGGGGAGGAAGCCCTGTGTTATCGACAGATCTGGTAGGTACAGACGGAAGTGGGATCGGATATTTTCAGGTGATTTCTAAAGGAAGCGATCTATGGGAAAAAGGGTTGAATGGGAAACCAGAAACACAGAAAACCGTATTAAATTTGAAGTGGGAAAATAGAGAATTTATTTATGATGGAACACCCAAAAAGCCGACAGTTTCTGCTTATAATATAAGCAATGGGGATGATGTGACCGTTGCAGTGGAGGGAGAACAGGTAGACGCCGGAAAATATATTGCACAGGCTGTATTATCAGGTACGGCATCTGAAAAATATGAATTGCCGGATAATAGTACCATAGAGTTTACGATTGGTAAGGCGGAGGCGGATGTGTCGCTTGTTGCCGAACAACATTTTGAGGAAGACAATATAGAATTTCGTATAAATGTAAATGGGATCGGCAATGAAAATTTGGATGGAACCATTGTATTAAAAGATGGGGAAAAGATCATTACAGATACGCTTGCACTTTTAAATGGAAGTGCATCTTACACATGGATTGATTTTGGGGAAGGGAATCATAGTATAACCGCAGAATTTATACCTTTAGAGAGTGGATCCGGGAAAAATTACAATATATCAAGGAGTAACGAAGTTACGATAGATGTTTCTAAAAAGGAGCAAATTGATTTTAAGATGCTTCCTGTTCAGGATAAGGTGTATGGAGAGGAAAGTTTTGTATTGGAGAGCACAGGGGGATCGGGAACGGGGGAAATAACTTATTCCTGTAACTCGGATGATGTACTTCGCATTCAAGGGGACATGGCGGAAATCGTAGGAGCAGGAACAGCAGAAATAACGGCAGTGAAAGCAGGAGATACTACATATAATAGCGCAGTGGACGTACAGACGATCACCGTAAATCGCGCAGTTCCACAGTTGAGCATCAGTTCGGAAATAAAAGAAGACGGCGGAGAATATCAGGTGATTTTTAGGGTAAGTGCGACACGTTCGCAGGCGGTAAAAAGTCTGCGCACAGTGTTGGTTTATTAAATAATAACCAGTCTGTGAACTGGTAATCCGATAGGTGGAATGATGGGGTAACGCCCTGAAACGTCTATCCTTGACGGACTTGCGTCAGCTGTAATGGCTGGGGTGAGAAGCTCCGTGACAACGACCGAGAGTAGTCGTAGGAATCTGCCAAAAGATTCTCGAAAACGCCCCAGAGGTGGGGTGCGCTACCTATAGGTCTAGGATCTATAAAATATCTATGGTTAGAATGTTTACTTTGGCGAGTAAACTGACGAAAACTGCGAATGTACGGTTCTAAAAGAAGACCATATAGAAATGTATGGGTGCGTTAAAGCGCAGTCAGTGTGGTTCAGTAGAAATTGACCCTACGAACGACCATGTTGTGTTACAGGCACATCCAAGCTGACAGGACTATAGCAGAGACCTAAGGATATATGTACAGATAGGATTATCGGAACGTGGAAAGGCATCAGATTCCATTATGGGATAGCCTGACGAAGAAAATAAGCAGGTGAACTGGTGCTGAAAAGCCGTGATCGAACTTATGATGAGTTCTGCGAAAAAGAGGAACTCGGAGGAATGGTCACAAGTCGGTTGAAATAAACAGGCATTATTCAGTCTTATGATAAGGATTACGAGTAAGACCAAAAGGGTCACTTTCGAGAGGAGGTGATGCCTTATGCCAAAGAAAAGTAAAACATTATGTGTAGATGACCTGCGTCATGCGGAGTACTATGGAATGCAAGATACTTTTGATGAACTATATCAAAAAAGTCAGAACGGTGAAGTATTTGAGAATCTTATGGATTTGATAGTGAGCAGGGATAACATTTTACTTGCGTACCGAAACATCAAAGCGAACAAAGGCAGCTACACGGCAGGAACAGATAAAAAGAACATCACAGATATTGGGAGTCGAACTCCTGATGATGTGGTAAAAAGAGTGAGATTTATTGTTACGGGAAGCGAACACGGCTACAGACCAAAGCCTGTAAGACGGAAAGATATCCCGAAACCAAACGGAAAAACACGTCCGCTGGGAATCCCATGCATATGGGATAGGCTGATACAGCAATGTATCAAGCAGATCATGGAACCAATCTGCGAAGCAAAGTTCAGCAATAATAGTTATGGATTTCGTCCGAACAGATCCGTTGAACATGCCATTAACAGAACCTACACCATGCTTCAAATGATGAACCTTCATTATGTTATTGAGTTTGATATTAAAGGATTTTTCGATAACGTAAATCATAGCAAGTTAATCAGACAGATATGGTCGCTGGGTATCCATGATAAAACGCTGATTTTTATTATCAAGCGAATACTAACAGCTCCAATTAAAATGCCCGATAATACAACGGTATTGCCCGACAAGGGTACACCACAGGGAGGAATTATCTCACCACTACTGGCAAACATCGTTCTAAATGAATTGGATTGGTGGATAGCCAGTCAATGGGAGGAAAATCCAATTGCTATAAGCAGAGGGCGAGAAAGAATAATCGGAAAAACTAAGGTTTTTGATAAAAGCCATGGTTATAGGATTATGAAAAACACAGAAATGAAAGAAATGCATATCATTCGGTATGCGGACGATTTTAGGATTTTCTGTAGAACGAAAGAGGACGCAGTCAGGACAAAAGAAGCGGTTACGGAGTGGATTGAAGAGAGGTTGAAATTAGAGGTGTCTCCTGAGAAAACAAGGATTGTGAACACCAGAAAACGGTGGTCAGAGTTTCTTGGATTCAAAATAAGGGTAAGGTTGAAGCATCATAAATATGTGGTGCAGTCGGCAATCTGTGACAAAAAGGTTGAAATTGAAAGAGCAAAGCTAGTGGAACAAGCGAAAAACATCGCAAAACCCAGAGAGAAAAAAAGTTGTTTATCAGAAATTCAGCTATATAACTCCATGGTGTTAGGCATACAGAATTACTATCAGCTTGCCACCTGTATCAGTATTGATTGCAGAGAATTCCATAGGCGAGTAATGACAGTTTTGACGAACAGGTTAAATACAGAAACAGGAAGTATGCTAAAACGTGAGGGTGGAACTATCACCCAAGCAGAAAAGGAAAGATTCGGACAGTCAAAAATGATTCGATATGTTTCAGGAATTGACCAGATGATCTATCCGATTGCATTCATCAAAAATAAAATACCGATGGCGAAGCGATCAATCGTTTGTAGTTATACAAAAGAAGGTCGTGCTCTGATTCATACAGAACTTAACCTTAATCAGTATGTTCTGAAAGGACTGAGAGAAAAAATATCCGTTGGTCATAGCACAGAATACCATGACAGTAAAATATCTTTATTTTCTGCTCAAAAGGGAAAATGTGCAATCAGTGGAGAAGAATTCGCAGATGCGGAACATGTAGCTGTATGGCTCAAAGTACCAGGATCACTTGGTGGATTTGAAAGATATAAAAACATGGTTCTGATTCACAAAAAATATCTGATTCTGTTACAAGAACTGCCCCAAGCAGCAATAAAAGACCTGATAAAAACACTCAATATCACAAAAAAGATGCTCGTGAAAATCAATAGTCTGCGAGAGCAGGCGAACCTGTCAGCAATAATATAAAACTTAAATTTGGTGACTGATTAAATGTCTTGTGAAGACAATCGATGGAGCGCCGGATGCGGTGAAAGTCGCATGTCCGGTGTGAAGTGGGGGAAAAGGTGGAGATAATATCAAAACCTTACCTATCACTATAGGCAGAAAAATCGGGAAATGGAGACCATGTAACCGGCGAGGTAGCTTTGATCGACTGTACGGAAAAAGAACCAAAAATAATTGCGGATAAAATATCTGTGTCAGATGGAGAAGCGGAATATGTGTGGAAAGGAATGAAAATACAGAATTATAAAATACAAGCATTTTATTCAGGCAATGCAAACTATGATAGTTCTTATAGTTCGGAAATTGAAGTTCCGTTGAATGAAAGTTTAGAACCTCAACCAGAACCCCAGCCAGAACCAGAGCCGCAACCCGAACCGGCCCCACAGCCTGAACCAGAGCCACAACCCCAACCGGAACCTCAACCAGAGCCCCAGCCAGAACCAGAGCCACAACCCGGACCGGAACCCCAACCACAGCCACAACCGGAACCCCAGACACAGCCTCAACCAGAACCCCAGCCAGCACCCCAGCCACAGCCTCAACTGGAGCCACAAGCAGCGCCTCAACCGGAACTACAACCAGAAAAAAGTAAAAAAGAGGATCAACTTCAATCTGGTACTACAGTTTCTGATGGAAAGCAGAGTGCAACTGTGAAAGAAACACAGGAACAGAGGAATGAAAGAAAACAAACGACGGAGGAAAGCGCGAGGTATCGAAAAAACAATATGGATGCGGAAGAACCAGAACAGGTAGAAGAAGTTGAAAGTGAAAAAAATGAAGTGACGATCCATAAATCCGGCAGAGGAATGGGATGGATGATTCTGTCTGGAATTGTTTTTATAGGAGGACTGGCAGGAGTCGTGATTTATATCAGAAGAAGATAACATGCAGAATAATCTTGTTGAATCGGCAGAAATGCGTTATAGTGTATAAGAAATGCTATTTCAAAGAAAGAGCATCTCAAGATACAATAGAGAAAGGGGGATTTGCTTATGAAAAAAAGTAATCCAATCGCACTTCTGCCGATCGGTGTCTTTCTGGTTTTATATCTGGGACTTGGGATCTTATTTGAGTATATCCTGAAAATTCCGATGGGATTTTACAATATTCCGATCATCATTGCATTTCTTGCGGCGATTCTTGTTGCGTGTCTGCAGAACCGCAATGTAAAATTTGATGAAAAGCTGGAACTGATGGCACAGGGACTGGCAGACAAGAATATCATCACGATGCTGCTGATCTTCCTGACAGCGGGAACATTTGTCGGCGTCGTAGGACGGAGCAGTGCGGAGAGTGTGGCATATTTTATGCTGGGACTGATCCCGACCAGATTTGCCGTTGTTGTCTTGTTTGTTGTGGCTTGTTTTGTATCGACGGCAATGGGGACGTCTGTCGGAACGATCACGCTTCTGACGCCGATCGCGGTTGCGGTCTCAACGGCATCCGGTTTTGAACTGCCGCTTTGTATCGGTTCGGTAATGGGAGGAGCGATGTTTGGGGATAACCTTTCTTTTATTTCCGATACGACGATCGCAGCCTGTAACGGACAGGGATGTGCTATGAAAGATAAGTTCCGGGAGAACTTCGGAATCGCGCTGCCGGCGGCGCTTGCGACCGTGATATTGATTTTGGTGCTTTCATTCCGCACACAGCTTGACGGAGCGGTTGTGGAATCTTATAATCTGATCCAGATCGTGCCGTACGTTCTTGTCCTGATCGGAGGAATTGCGGGGATCAACGTGTTTGTCGTTCTTCTGATCGGAATCATATCCGGGGCGGCGATCATGCTCGGCACAGGGCAGACAGCGCCGACAGATCTTCTGGCAAATATGGGATCCGGCGCAGCGGGAATGTTTGAAACTTCCATGGTTGCGATCCTTGTGGCTGCGATGTGTGCGCTGATCCGGGAGTACGGAGGATTTGAAGCGCTGCTGTCTGCGATCCGCAGAGTATTCAAAGGGAAGCGGGGCGGTCAGCTCGGTATGGGACTGCTTGTCGGTGCGATGGATATTGCAACGGCGAACAATACAGTGGCGATCGTAATGGCAAATCCGATCGCAAAGGAAATGTCAAAGGAATATGGGATCACATCCAGAAAAGCGGCATCGCTTTTGGATACCTTTTCCTGTATATCACAGGGGGTGATCCCTTACGGTGCGCAGATGCTTGTTGCGATTTCCGCGGCAGCGGAACTGGGACATGAAGTTTCCGCATTTCAGATTATTCCGAATCTGTTTTATCCGGGACTTTTATTGGTCAGCTCTCTGATCTTTATCTTTGTGCTGCCGCAGAAAAACAGTGCGCCGGAACAAAAACATTAGAAAATCATCAGAATACTTTCCGCAGTTTTTCAACTGCACTTTTTTCGATACGCGATACATAAGAGCGGGAGATGCCGAGTTGTCTGGCAATCTCCCGTTGTGTGTATTCTTCTCCGCTGTAAAGCCCGTAGCGCATTTTCAGAACAAGACGCTCTCTGTCGGAAAGTTCACTCTCCACTTTTTCATATAATTTCTGAATATTTTCCCGGAGATATATTTTTTCGGAAACGTCTTCTTCATCGGTCTCGATGATGTCGTAAAGTTTGATCTCATTTCCCTCACGGTCGGTGCCGATCGGTTCGTAGAGGGAGACTTCTTTCTTGGATTTCTTTTTGGAACGTAAGTACATCAGGATCTCATTTTCGATACATTTCGACGCATAAGCGGCCAGGCGATTTCCTTTGTCTGCATTGAATGTAACGACTGCTTTGATCAGACCGATCGTTCCGATCGAGATCAGGTCTTCCGGATCTTCATCCAGATATTGATATTTTTTGACAACATGTGCGACGAGCCGTAGATTGTGTTCGATGAGGATGTGTTTTGCGTGCAGGTCTCCCTCCGTGTACTGCTGGATATATTGTTTTTCTTCCGAGGGGGTCAGTGGATTTGGAAAAGATTTCAAGATGGCACCTCTTAGCACATTTGGTATAGTCTATGTGAGGAGGACAGTTTCTGTGCTTTTCCATACCCAAAGCGAACATTTTTAAACTAGTCTCAAAAACCGTGAGCATATATTTTCATATTTCGATACAGCCAAAGGTACGATTAAAAATCTAAAAAATTATTAGAACATCTAATAGAATCTAAAAAAGAATATGATACATCTGTTTTTTTTATTTCTGATATGATATAATCAGAAATATCAAAGGCAAAAAGAGGTGCAAAGATGGCAAAATTATTTGATGCTTTGGAAGAACAGATCGTGAATGGTCAGAGTGCGGTGCTTTTGAGTATTTACAAGAGCACAGGATCCGCGCCGCGCGGTGCAGGGGCTCATATGTTAGTCACAGAAGCGGGGCGCGTGTTCGGAACAGTCGGCGGCGGAGCGGTGGAATATGAATCCGAACTCTTTGCCCATCGACTATTAAAAGAAAAGAAGTCGGTCTGTGAACATTACCGGCTTGCTCCGAATGACGTGCGGGATCTTGGAATGGTCTGCGGCGGGGATGTAGACATCAGCTTCACCTATGTGGACGCAGATGAGAAACAGTGGCAGGAGATGGCGGAGGGCTGCAGGGCAATGGAAGCTGCGGGAGAATCTGTCTGGCTGCTGATCGGTCTGAACGGGATCCATGAGGGGGAGGCGGCTGTTTACGGAAAGAAAACGGGGCAGATCGGATGGAAGATCCCGGAAACAGTCATAGAGGAGATGCGCACTGCATTTGGAACGGTGGAAGCGGATGGGACTACTTACTATTATGAGCGGCTTCACAGTTCCGGAAAGGTGTATATTTTCGGCGGAGGTCATGTGGCGCAGGCATTGGTTCCGATTCTGACATCGGTAGACTTTTCCTGTGTGATATTGGAGAATCGGGAGGAGTTTTGCCGACCGGAATTATTTCCCGGAGCAGAGGACGTGCGCATGATCGAAAACTGGCATCTGGGAGATTATGTATCGATCGGTGAGGAAGATTATGTCTGTGTTATGACGCGGGGACATAAAGATGATACGATCGTTCAGGAACAGATCTTACGGACTCCGGCGGCATATATCGGAGTGATCGGAAGCAGAAGAAAGAAAGCAAGCGTATTTCGGGTGTTGAAAGAAGATGGGTTTACAGATCGGGATCTGGAACGGATCACAACGCCGATCGGGCTTGAGATCGGCGCGGAGACTCCGGCGGAAATTGCGATCAGTATTGCGGCGCAGATGATCGAAGTACGGGCAAAAGTACGGAAGTAGGAAGAAAGGCAGGCGACGATATTATTGAGCGGACAGAAAGTATCATATGAAGATACCGGAGCGGTGATCATGGCAGCCGGCGGCGGAGCGCGCCGGAATGCCCCGGGTGCGTTGGATGTAGTTGGTGGTTTGAGTCATGTAAAACGGGTTGTTTTAAATTTTCAAAGAGCAGGGATCAAAGATCTGATCCTCGTGTGCGGAGAGGAAGAGGACACTCTGAAAAAGCAGCTGCGAGGATTTGGGGTAACGTTTTTGAGAATAGATCCGGAAAAAGGAACCGAGATGTTTGAGGCAGTCAGACTGGGGCTTTCGTATTGCAGAGAACGATGCAGCCAGATTTTTGTATGTCCGGTGGATGTCCCGTTCTTTTCTGCCGGAACGGTGGAGCGATTATGGAAGAGTTCGGCGGAGGTCGCGATCCCGTCTTATCAAAACAGAGGCGGACATCCGGTCAAAATCCGGCGGCAGGCTGTGGAATCGATCCTTTCGTACCGGGGAAACGACGGACTGCGGGGGGCGATCCGGGAGGCACATGCTGAGGTGGAATATATTGAGGTGGAAGATGTGGGAAGCGTTTCACCCGCCGGGGAAAGAAAATCAGATCAGCGGCTGGAAGCGCAATATCGGAGCGAACTGTCAAGAGCAAGAGTAAAAGTACAGCTTGTAAATACAAAACCATATTTCGGACCGGGGATGGTCACATTACTCAAACAGATCCGGAGTCTCGGCTCGGTACGGGAAGCGAGTGAAAAAACAGGGATTTCATACAGCAAAGCATGGACGATGATCCGAACGGCGGAGGAGGAAACCGGAGCGGAACTGGTGGGACGCCAGCAGGGCGGAAAATATGGCGGTATGGCAGAAGTGACGAAAGCAGGAATGGAACTGATCCGAAAATATGAGGAACTGGAACGTTGCGTCCAGAAATACAGCGACGAGAAATTTCGGGAAATATTTCAAAGCGGCACTTTGACGGTGAACACAGACGGAGGGAATGAACTATGAAAAAAATGAAGACGGAAGATGCGGTGGGACAGATTTTGTGTCATGACATTACGCAGATCATTCCGGGCGTGACAAAAGATGCGGTGTTCCGGAAAGGACATGTGATCAGGGAAGAAGATATCCCGGTACTTTTAAGCGTGGGAAAGGATCATATTTATATTTGGGAAAATAATGAAAACATGCTACATGAAAATGAGGCGGCGGAGATTTTATATCGTTTCTGTGGAAATAAAAACATGTCGCCGGGAGCAGTGAAAGAGGGTAAAATCGAAGTGATCGCAGAATGTGACGGACTTTTGAAGGTGGATCGGAAGAAATTAAATGCTCTCAACCATCTCGGCGAGATGATGATCGCCAGCCGGCACAGCAATTTCCCTGTGAAAAAAGGGGATAAGATCGCGGGAACGAGGATCATTCCTCTTGTGATCGAGAAAGAAAAAATGCGGCGAGCAGAGGAAGTGTGCAAAGGAGATCCGATTTTTGAATTGAAACCTTTCGTACATAAAAAAGTCGGGATCGTAACGACCGGAAACGAAGTGTATCACGGGCGGATCGAGGATGCGTTTACTCCGGTACTGAAAGAAAAACTTGCCGAATATGATACGGAGATCATCGGTCATCGGATCAGCGACGATAATCCGGAACGGGTGACGGGATTTATCATGGAACTTTTGGATCTCGGAGCGGATCTGATCTTGTGCAGCGGGGGAATGAGCGTGGATCCGGATGACCGGACGCCGCTTGCGATCAGAAATACGGGAGCCGATGTGGTTTCTTATGGAGCGCCGGTGCTTCCGGGGGCAATGTTTATGCTCGCCTATTATAATAGAAAGATCCCGATCGTCGGGCTGCCGGGGTGTGTGATGTATGCGAAACGTACGGTATTTGATCTTGTGCTTCCGAGGATCATGGCGGATGAAATCCTTGTGAAAGAAGATTTGGACAGCCTGGGCGAGGGCGGTTTATGTCTGTCTTGTCCGGTCTGTACATTTCCAAACTGCGGATTCGGGAAATAGGGGGAACGAGCGTGAGAGATCAATATGGGAGAACCGTAGATTATATGCGCGTGTCGATCACGGATCGCTGCAATCTCCGCTGCCGGTATTGTATGCCGGAGGGGATCGAACTGGTATCTATGGAGGAAATCCTGACTTATGAAGAAATTGAACGGATCTGCACAGCAGCGGTAAAAACCGGGATCCGGAAACTGAAGATCACAGGAGGAGAACCGCTTGTACGGCTTGGCTGTGCAGAGTTGATCGGAAGATTGAAACAGATTCCCGGTATGGAGCAGGTGACACTTACGACGAACGGCGTGCTTTTAAAAGAACAGCTGCCGGATCTGAAAGCCGCGGGACTGGATGCGGTGAATATCAGTCTGGACAGTCTGGACCGGGAGAGTTATCGGAAGATCACCGGACGGGATCAGCTGCCGCTTGTGCTTGAGAGTATTGAGGCTGTTCTTGAGAGCGGGATCGTGGCAAAGGTCAATTCCGTCCTTTTAAAATCTGTAAATGAGAAAGAGTGGGAAGATCTGGCAGGACTGGCAGAACGTTATCCTCTGGACGTCCGGTTTATCGAGATGATGCCGATCGGGTATGGAAGACAGTTTGAGGCGGTGTCCAATGAAGAGATCAGAAAGAAGCTGGAACTGCGATATCCGGAAATGGCGGCGGATGAACGAGAACATGGGAACGGACCGGCACAATATTATCAGATTCCGGGATTTCAGGGAAGCATTGGCTTTATCAGTGCGATCCACGGGAAATTTTGCGGAAGCTGCAATCGGATCCGTCTGACTGCTCAGGGACTTTTGAAGCCATGTCTCTGTTATGGTGAAACATATGATCTGCGCAGCGCACTTCGGACGGAGAAGAAAGAAGAGGGGGAATACCTCCTGCAGAAACAGATTCAAAATGCAGTGGCAGGAAAGCCGGAAGCGCATTGCTTTGAAGCGGTTCAGGAGATCACAGAAGATCGGAAGATGGTACAGATCGGCGGATAAAAAGAAAGGCAGAGGAGAGAAAGATGGGAAAAGTCATTGCAGTCTGCATCAGTGAAAAAAAGGGAACGCAGAAAAAAGAAGTGGAAGAAGTACGTCTGGTGGAAGACTGGGGGATCGAGCAGGATGCGCATGCCGGAAAATGGCATCGGCAGGTGAGCCTGCTTTCATTTGAAAAAATTGAGGCATTTCGGGAAAAAGGCGCGGAAGTCGATTTCGGAGCATTTGGGGAAAATATGATCATAGCGGGGTATGATCTTCGCAAAATACCGGTCGGCGCAACATTCCAGATCGGAGAGGCAAGACTGGTCCTGACCCAGATCGGAAAAGAATGCCACAGTCATTGCGAAATTTATAAAAAAATGGGAGACTGCATCATGCCGAGGGAGGGCGTGTTTACCGTTGTGGAAAAGGGCGGCATTGTGCGCCCGGGAGACGAAGTGAAGATGACGCTTCCGGCAGTGGACCGTCCGTTTACGGCGGCAGTCGTCACATTGAGCGACAAAGGATTTGCAGGGGAACGGGAGGATAAAAGTGGTCCTCTGGTCGCAGCGATGCTCAAAGAAGCCGGTTATGAGGTGGCTGAGACGTTGCTTTTGCCGGATGGGAGATCCGGATTGGAACGGCAGCTGATACGTCTGGCAGACCAGCGGCAGATCAGTGTGATCTTTACGACAGGGGGCACCGGATTTTCGGAGCGTGACGTGACGCCGGAAGCGACACTTGCGGTATGTGACCGGATGGCGCCGGGAATTGCGGATGCGATACGAATGCATTCATTGTCGATCACGGATCGGGCGATGTTTGGCCGTGCAGTATCAGGGATCCGAAAAAAGACATTGATCGTGAATCTGCCGGGAAGTCCGAAAGCGGTAAAAGAAAGCCTTGAGTATGTGCTTCCTGCGCTTGGACATGGACTTGGAATCTTAAGGGGAACCGAGAATGAATGTGGAAACTGCTGATGAAAGGAGATCAAGATTGAAAATGAACATGAAAAAGAAATGGATCGCAATGCTGCTGACTGCAGCGCTGGCAGCAGGGATGACAGGATGTGCAGGGGAAAAAGAGCCGGCACCGGAAAAGCCATCAGAAAAGACAAAAAACGAAACAGCGGAGAGTAAAGAGGACGAGGTGTCAGAGGAAACGGAAATCCAGGTATTTATTGCGGCAAGTCTGAACACGGTCATGACAGAGCTGGCGGAAAAGTATAACGAAGAACATCCGGAAGTCAAGATCATATATAATGCGGACAGTTCCGGAACTTTGATGACGCAGATCGAAGAGGGATATGCGTGCGATCTGTTTTTCTCTGCGGCACAAAAACAGATGGATCAACTGGAGAACGACGGATTTCTCGTCGATGGAACACGGGCAGACGTCGTAAACAATCAGGTGGTCGTGGTGACATTAAAAGACAGCGGGACAGCCGTGACGGGTCTTGCTGATCTGGGCGAAGCGGAAAGTATTGCACTTGCGGGAGGCAGTGTTCCGGTCGGAAAATATACAAGACAGGCGATGGTGAATCTCGGGATGCTTCCGGAAACAGAAGATGTGTCCGCGATCACAACGGCAGAGATATCCGAGGCGCTTGGGGGTGTTGAGATTTCCGAACAGGATAACGTCAGCAAGGTACTGACTGCCGTTGTGGAGGGCTCCTGCGAAGTGGGAACAACGTACTATTCCGATACATATGGCTATGAAGAAGAATTGGACATTCTGGAAACGGTACCGTATGATCTGACGGGCAATGTGATCTACCCGATCGCGCAGGTGAAAAATACCGAAGCAGATGAAGCGCAGACAAAAGCGGCGGAAGCGTTTTTGGAATACATATTGTCGGATGAGGCAAAAGCTGTTTTTGACGCATATTATTTTGATACAGAGATTGAGTAGGAAAAAGGAGAAACCTTATGGAAGCGGTTGTGGAAATCTTAAAAGAACTGGATTGGAGTCCTCTCTGGATCTCACTTAAGACAGGGATGGCGGCAACGGTGATCTCCTTTTTTCTTGGAATCTTTGCGGCAGGAAAGGTCATGCATACGACACCGGGGAAAAAAGCGGTTCTGGATGGGATCCTGACGCTTCCGATGGTCATTCCGCCTACGGCGGCAGGCTTCTTTCTGCTGCTTTTGTTCAGCAGGAGAAGACCGCTTGGAATCCTTTTATACGAGCAGTTTGATATCAAAGTTGTACAAACCTGGCTTGGCTGTATCATCGCGGCGACGGTGATCGCATTTCCGCTGATGTACCGCAATGCCAGAGCTGCGTTTGAACAGATCGACGTGAATCTGATCTATGCGGCAAGGACGCTTGGAATGTCTGAGACGAAAATTTTCTGGAAAGTGGTGCTTCCGTCGGCGGGACCCGGGGTAGCTTCCGGTACGATCCTGACGTTTGCAAGAGCGCTGGGGGAATATGGCGCAACATCGATGCTGGCGGGAAATATTCCGGGAAAAACGGGGACGATCTCACAGAAGATCGCGATGGTCATTCAGGACGGCGATTATCTGACTGCAGGCATATGGGTTGCGATCGTAATCCTGATCGCATTTATCGTGATTTTTTTAATGAACCTGATCTCCGGAAAACACATGAAACAGGTCAAACGTTGGTAAAAATGCGTCAGGAGCGGAGAAAAACTTTGGAAAATGCATGAGAATACGAGGTGCAGCAAATGGGGATCTTCATAGATGTACAAAAAAAACTGGGAAATTTCACATTGAATATCCGGTTTGCAAGTGAAGCAAAGCGAATCGGGATTCTTGGAGCGTCGGGGTGCGGGAAGAGTATGACTTTGAAAAGTATTGCGGGGATCGTTTCCCCGGATGCCGGTACGATCCGGATCGGTGAACAGATTGTTTTTGATTCCGGGAAAAAGATCAATGTGAAACCGCAGAATCGTCGGGCAGGATATTTGTTCCAGAATTATGCGCTTTTTCCGAATATGACCGTAGAACAAAATATTGCGGCCGGACTTTCGGGAAGCCGGGAGGAAAAGCGGAAACGGGTGCGGGAGATGGTCGGGAAATTTCAGTTGGACGGTCTGGAACGACGGCTTCCGGGAGAACTTTCCGGCGGGCAGCAGCAGAGGACAGCACTGGCGCGGATCATGGCATATAAACCGGAGATCATTCTCCTGGATGAACCATTTTCCGCACTGGATATTTATCTGAAAGATAATCTGCAGCGGGAAATGGAAAACATGTTGAAAGACTATGAGGGAACGGTGATCCTTGTGTCTCATGACAGGGATGAGGTATACCGCTTTTGTGAAGAGACCGTGATCCTGGATCATGGGAACGTGCTTGTATCGGACAAGACGAAAGAACTGTTTCAAAATCCTCGTCTGAAAGAAGCGGCTAAACTGACCGGATGTAAAAATTTTTTCAAGGCAAAACGTGTGGATGCGCATACGGTGGAACTGACCGAATGGGGACTCTTCCTGCATGTACGAAAGGATGTCCCGGAAAATTGTGAGTGGATCGGCTATCGTGCGCACGATTTCATTCCGGTCTGGGGAGAGCGGAAAAAAAACAGTATTCCGGTCTGCGTGGAAAATACAGCGCAGCTTCCGTTTGAAGTTCAGTATTATCTGACGGTGTCCGGGGAAAAAAAGACTAACGATCCGGAGACGGTCCGCTGGTTTGTACAGCGGGAAAAAATCGCGCAGTTAAAAGAAAAAGGAATGCCGGATCATCTGCAGCTTACGGAAGAATGTATGATGTTTCTGGCATAAGTGCAGCGTCGGTGTACAAGGGAAAAAATGATCGATGAAGAGCAAAGCATCAGAAGAATATTCAGAAGCTCAGAAAGTTCTTGACAGAAACGATCAAAGAGGAATATGATACAATCATCAGTCGGAGAATTCTCTCCGACTCACACGATCCGACCGAGTCGGTCATAAATCCGAAAAGGATAAAAAAAGAATGACGTAAAAAGCAGGAAAAGTAGAAAGGAAGTGCGTACATGGGTGTAAGTACGGTACAGTCTGCTGCTGTTTTCGGGCTCCGGGTAGAGCTGGTCAATGTGGAAGCGGACGTTGGAAACGGGCTTCCGGCATTTCATATGGTTGGGTACCTCTCATCGGAAGTGAAAGAAGCCGGGGAACGGGTGCGGACAGCGATCCGAAATTCCGGTTTGGAATTTCCGGCAAAGAAGACCGTGATCAATCTGTCTCCGGCTACGATCCGAAAACGAGGGGCGGCATTTGATCTGCCGATCGCCATTGCGATCTTAACCTCTCTCGGAACGGTCGCACAAAAAGATACGAAAGGGCTTCTGATCCTGGGAGAACTGGGACTTGACGGAGCAGTGCACAAAGTTCCGGGAGTGCTGCCGGTTGTGATGGAAGCAAAAAAGCAGGGGATCTGCCGTTGTATGATCCCGTTGGAAAACGAGCAGGAAGCCAGGCTGGTGGATGGGATGGAAGTGACCGGAGTGCAGAATTTAAAAGAAGCTTTCGAATGGATCAAAGGGAAAAAGAAGGGGAGTTTGTCACAGCAAAAGAAAAAAGGCATGGAAGTTTCCAAAGGAAAAGTATACGGAGAGGAACGGGAGTGTGCAGAAGAAAAGCCGGACTTTCAGGATATATGCGGGCAAAGCGCCGTGAAACGTGCGGTGGAGGTTGCTGTGGCTGGCGGACATAATCTTCTGATGGTAGGACCGCCGGGAAGCGGAAAGACGATGATCGCCAAACGGATCCCGACGATCCTGCCGCCGCTTACGTTGGAGGAAAGTCTGGAGATCACAAAAATATACAGCATTGTCGGTCAGATCGACGGTCAGGAGCCGCTGATCAGGACACGTCCGTTTAGGAGTGTTCATCATACGGTGACAAAAACGGCGCTGACCGGAGGCGGATTGATCCCGTCTCCGGGAGAGATCACATTGGCGCATGGAGGCGTTCTGTTTTTGGATGAATTGCCGGAGTTTCGCAAACCGGTATTGGAAGTGCTGCGCCAGCCGCTGGAAGAACGGAAAATCTGGATTTCCCGCACACATGGAACTTATTTATTTCCGGCAAATTTTATGCTTGTCTGTGCGATGAACCCATGTCCGTGCGGAGAGTTTGGAAGTGGGAACTGCACATGTACACCGGGGCAGGTACGAGGCTATCTCGGAAAATTAAGTCAGCCTTTTTTGGATCGGATGGATCTGTGTGTGGAGGCTCCGAAAGTGACCTATGCGGCGCTAAAAGGGAAAATGTCAGGGAGAAAAACGGCAGAAAGAAAAGGGGAAACTTCCGCACAGATCCGGCAGAGAGTATGCGCGGCAAGAGAGATACAGAACAGACGGTTTTCTGATTCCGGCACAGGATTTAATGCGATGATGAGTATCCGGGAAGTGGAGCAATATTGTAAATTAGGGGATAAGGAGGAGGCATTGATCCAAATGGCATATGAGAGACTGGGACTGACAGCGAGATCTTATCATAAGATCTTGAAAGTTGCCCGCACGATCGCAGATCTTGCAGGATCGGAAAAGATCGAATCGATGCATTTAGCCGAGGCAATCGGTTATCGGTCATTTGATCAAAAATACAGAGGAGGGATCTTATGAATCATACAGCGCGTGCGTTTGAATATTGGTTTGCATCGATACCGGGGCTTACGGATGAAAAAAAGATCTTGCTCCGATCATGTATGAAATCGGGAGAAGCGATTTATTATATAGAAGAAACAGAATTGGGACGGATGAAGTTCTTAAATGAGACAGACCGCAATACGATTATGCAGGAGCAAAAAAAGAGAGATCCGAAAGAAGAATGGGCTCGGGTGACAGACAGCGGAATCTGGATGATCCTTTCGTTTGAGGAAACATATCCTGCCCGGTTGTCGTGTATTTCCGATAAACCTTATGCATTGTATGGAAAGGGAAATCTTCCCAAAGACAAGGAACCGTCGGCTGCGATCGTCGGGGCGAGGGCGTGCACTGCCTATGGGGAAGAATGTGCGAGATGGTTTGCGGAAGAGTTGGTAAAAAACGGGATCCAGATCATCAGCGGGATGGCGCGCGGGATCGACGGAAGCGCCCAGAGAGGCGCGCTGACGGGAGGAGGGACGACCTATGCGGTGTTGGGAAACGGCGTGGATATCTGTTATCCGAGGGAGCACATCGGGCTGTATACGGATATTCTGGCACATGGCGGAGGGATTCTGTCGGAACAACCGCCGGAGACGAAACCATTTGCATGGAATTTTCCGAGGCGCAACCGGATCATAAGTGCGCTGTCAGACGTGGTGCTCGTGATGGAGGCGAAGGAAAAAAGCGGTTCCCTGATCACCGCAGACCTTGCATTGGAGCAGGGAAAAGATGTGTATGCGCTTCCCGGACCGGTGGGAAGTCCTTTGAGCCGCGGGTGTCATTTTCTGATCCGGCAGGGAGCCGGAATACTGATCTCGCCGGAAGAATTATGTCTGGATCTCGGAATTGTAGAAAAGGAGGAAAAGAGGGGAAAAAAGACCGAAACTCAAAAAGTGCTTGAAACGAAAGAAGATTTGGTGTATAGTTCATTTGGCGTTTCTCCAAAAAGCGTGGGGCAGATCGTGGAAGAAATCGAACTTCCGCCGTCTGAGATCATCGGGATCCTGACCATGCTGGAAATGAAAGGCTATATCAGAGAAAAAGCAAAGAATTATTATGTCAGATGCGGGGAGGGTGCTCGTGTCTGTGGTGAGTGAATAAAGAAAGGCGCGTGATCATACCGCCGAATGGAGGAAATAAGTACCATGGCACATTATCTGGTTATTGTGGAGTCACCGGCAAAGGTGAAGACCATTAAAAAGTTTTTGGGAAGCAGTTATACAGTCGCTGCGTCAAACGGACATGTACGGGATCTGCCGAAAAGTCAGCTTGGGGTGGATCCGGAAAATGATTTTGAGCCCAAATACATTACGATCCGGGGAAAGGGAGATATTCTTGCGAATTTGAGAAAAGAAGCAAAGAAAGCGGATAAAGTTTTTCTCGCAACTGACCCGGACCGTGAGGGAGAAGCTATTTCATGGCACTTGGCGGCGGCTCTGAAACTGGATGAAAAGAAAATGCGCCGTATTACGTTTAACGAGATCACGAAAAATGCGATCAAGGCATCGTTAAAAGCTCCTCGGGAGATCGATATGGATCTGGTGGACGCACAGCAGGCGCGCCGCGTCCTGGATCGTATGGTGGGATATCGGATCAGCCCGCTCCTCTGGGTAAAAGTAAAGCGTGGTCTGAGTGCCGGACGTGTTCAGTCTGTGGCGCTTCGGATCATTGCGGACCGGGAAGCGCAGATCGACGCATTTATACCGGAAGAATACTGGACACTGGATGCTGTTTTTAAAGTGAAAGGTGAGCGTCGTCCGCTGACTGCAAAGTTCTACGGAACGGAAAAGAACAAGATGGAGATCCACTCGAAAGAGGAATTGGATCAGATCAAGCAGGCAGTAGAAGCGGCGGATTATCGTATTGCGGATATTAAGAAAGGGGAGCGGATCCGAAAAGCGCCGCTTCCGTTTACAACCAGTACGCTTCAGCAGGAGGCGGCAAAGGTTTTGAATTTCGGAACGCAGAAAACAATGCGGATCGCACAGCAGTTATACGAGGGTGTGGATATCAAAGGCAACGGAACGGTCGGTGTCATCACCTATCTGCGTACGGATTCCACACGTATTTCCGAGGAAGCAGATGCTGCGGCAAGAGCTTATATTGCGGAGACGTATGGCAGCGATTATGTAGCGGCAGGAAGTTCGGAGAAAAAGACCGAGAAGAAGATCCAGGATGCCCACGAGGCGATCCGTCCGTCGGATATTACAAGAACACCGGCGGCTCTTAAAGACTCTCTGACGAGAGACCAGTTTCGGTTGTACCAGTTGATCTGGAAACGGTTTGCGGCAAGCCGGATGCAGCCGGCAAGATTTGAGACGACTTCCGTGAAGATCGCGGCGGGAGATTATCTGTTTACGGTGGCGACGTCCCGCGTGGCGTTCGAGGGATTCCGTACGGTTTATACCGAAGCGGACGAGGAAAAAGAAGAGAGCAATGTGCTGGTCAACGGTCTGAGCATGGACTCGGTGCTGACAAAAGAAGCACTGGAAGAAAAACAGCATTTTACACAGCCGCCGGCACATTATACCGAGGCAACACTTGTAAAGACGCTGGAGGAACTGGGAATCGGACGTCCGAGTACGTACGCGCCGACGATCTCCACGATTTTGGCGCGCCGGTATATTACAAAAGAGGGAAAGAATCTGTACATGACGGAAATCGGCGAGGTTGTGAACAATATCATGAAACAGTCGTTCCCGAGTATTGTGGATGTGAATTTTACAGCGAACATGGAGGGACTTCTCGATATGGTCGAGGAGGGAAAAGTTGCATGGAAAGAAGTCATCCGCAATTTCTATCCGGATCTGGACGAAGCGGTCAAGATCGCGGAAAAGGAACTGGAAAGCGTCAAGATCGAAGATGAAGTGACCGATGTGATCTGCGAAGAATGCGGACGAAATATGGTGATCAAATACGGACCGCACGGAAAATTTCTGGCATGTCCGGGATTTCCGGAGTGCAGGAACACAAAGCCGTATCTGGAGAAGATCGGCGTGCCGTGTCCGCTCTGCGGCGGCGAAGTCGTGATCCGCAAGACGAAAAAGGGCAGAAAGTACTATGGATGTGAGAACCATCCGGACTGTGATTTTATGTCCTGGCAGAAGCCGTCCGAGAAAAAATGTCCGGACTGCGGAGGCTATATGGTCGAAAAGGGAAATAAGCTGGTCTGCGCAGATGAAAAATGCGGTTATGTGGAAAATATGAAAAAGGAAGAATAATTTCATTGCTATTTCAAAAATTGTATGATAACATAAGTTTGTTAGTCGAATTGATGTGATTTTTGCATACAATTTAAAATCGGAGGAAAATAATGAGTGTACAGTTACTGGATAAAACAAGAAAGATTAATAAACTGCTTCATAACAATAATTCCAGCAAGGTAGTGTTTAACGATATATGCGCTGTGCTGACAGAGATTCTGAATTCAAATGTTTTGGTCGTGAGCAAGAAAGGGAAGATCCTCGGCGTGAGCAAATGTGCGTCCGTTGCATGCATCGGCGAGCTGCTCGGCGAGTCTGTCGGTTCTCATATTGATGGAATGTTAAACGAACGTCTGCTGAGTATTTTATCGACGAAGGAGAATGTGAATCTGGAAACACTTGGATTTTCTCCGGAAAATGTAGGCGGTTATCAGGCAATCATCACGCCGATCGATATTGCGGGAGAACGTCTCGGAACGCTGTTTTTATATAAATGCAATGAGACGTATTCGATCGACGATATTATTTTGAGTGAGTACGGCACCGCGGTCGTAGGTCTGGAGATGCTTCGCTCCGTTAATGAAGAGAGTGCGGAGGAATCGAGAAAAGAGCATATCGTACAGTCTGCGATCGGAACATTGTCGTTTTCGGAACTGGAAGCGATCATTCATATTTTTGATGAATTAAACGGAACGGAGGGAATCCTTGTCGCGAGCAAGATCGCAGACAGGGTCGGCATCACAAGATCGGTGATCGTCAACGCACTGCGGAAGTTCGAGAGCGCCGGTGTGATCGAATCCCGTTCTTCCGGAATGAAAGGTACATATATCAAGGTTCTGAACGACTATGTATTTACAGAGCTGGAAAAGATCAAAAAAGAAAAACTTTGATAAAGAACGATTGATAAAGAACGAAAAAAGAGAATGAAAAGGGGTATCAGGGATCTGATGCCCTTTTGTTGCAAAAGATATAGAACGACCCAGGCAGAAGAGTCCGGCGAACGGACGTGGTCTGATAAGGAGGAGAAACGATGTACGAGGGAAATCCGGCGGATTTAAGAATGGTAAAACTGATCTCAGCGGATGCGGTTCTGGATGAGGCGATCCATAAGTGTCAGGTTTTCAAATATGATATGGAGGAAGATTTCATTTATCTGGAATTGAAAGAAAACGACCTGACGACGATCTCTCTGGATGCAAAATACCGCTGTTATATTGCCACGAGAAATGAACTTCTCTGTTGTACCGGAGTTGTAAAAGAACGGTTTCATTCCGAAGATGGAAATATGCTTGTCTTTCGGATCGAGAATGGATTTTATACGATCTCGGACGGTGACGGGATCGAAAAAAACATGTAAAAAAGTATCTGCAAAAATATCTGGAGAAAAAATGAAAACTCTGTTGACAAATAGTCGGCAGAGTGCTATTTTATATTCATGGGTTAGCACTCAAAAGAAATGAGTGCTAACAAAAAGAAAAGGAGGAATTACAATGAAGTTAGTACCATTGGGTGACAAGATTGTATTAAAGCAGTTAGAGGCAGAAGAGACAACGAAATCCGGAATCGTACTCCCGGGTCAGGCAAAAGAAAAGCCGCAGGAAGCTGAAGTGATCGCAGTCGGACCGGGCGGAACAATAGATGGAAAAGAAGTGGTAATGCAGGTAAAAGTCGGGGATAAAGTAATTTACTCCAAGTATGCAGGCACAGAAGTAGAACTTGACGGCGAAGAATATATCATTGTAAAACAGAGCGATATTCTTGCGATCGTGGAAGCATAGAGGACTTTTCGGATAAAGAACTTTTTGACAGAGAAATTGAAGAATTTATATTGACAGGAGTGATTGATCATGGCAAAGGAAATTAAATATGGTGCGGAAGCCAGAGCAGCACTGGAAAAAGGTGTAAACCAGCTGGCAGATACGGTCAGAGTAACACTTGGACCAAAAGGAAGAAACGTTGTACTTGACAAATCTTTCGGCGCTCCGCTTATTACAAACGACGGTGTTACGATCGCAAAAGAGATCGAGCTGGAAGATGGATTTGAAAATATGGGAGCTCAGCTGATCCGTGAAGTTGCAGCAAAGACAAACGACGTTGCCGGAGACGGTACAACAACTGCAACCGTACTGGCACAGGCTATGGTAAACGAGGGAATGAAGAACCTGGCGGCAGGCGCAAACCCGATCGTTCTTAGAAAGGGCATGAAAAAAGCCACAGATAAAGCGGTAGAAGCAATCGCAGAGATGAGCAGCAAAGTAACCGGAAAAGAACAGATCGCAAGAGTTGCAGCCGTATCTTCCGGAGACGATGCAGTGGGACAGATGGTTGCCGATGCAATGGAAAAAGTTTCCAACGACGGTGTGATCACGATCGAGGAATCCAAGACAATGCAGACAGAACTGGATCTGGTAGAGGGTATGCAGTTCGACCGTGGATATATTTCCGCATACATGGCAACCGATATGGAAAAGATGGAAGCTGTTCTGGATGATCCGTATATTTTGATCACAGATAAGAAGATTTCCAATATTCAGGATATTCTCCCGCTTCTGGAGCAGGTTGTACAGTCCGGAGCAAGACTTCTGATCATTGCGGAAGATATCGAGGGAGAGGCTCTGACGACTCTGATCGTCAACAAACTGCGTGGAACATTCAATGTTGTTGCTGTAAAAGCACCGGGATACGGAGACAGAAGAAAAGAGATGCTCCAGGATATCGCGATCCTGACAGGCGGACAGGTGATCTCCGAAGAACTGGGAATGGATCTGAAAGAAACAACGATGGATCAGCTTGGACGTGCAAAATCCGTAAAAGTACAGAAAGAGAACACGATCATCGTTGACGGATGCGGAGACAAACAGGCGATTTCCGACAGAGTTGCGCAGATCAAAAAAGGAATCGAAGAGACAACTTCTGAATTTGATAAAGAAAAACTGCAGGAGAGACTCGCAAAACTGGCAGGCGGCGTAGCAGTGATCCGTGTAGGCGCTGCAACAGAGACTGAGATGAAAGAAGCAAAACTGCGTATGGAAGATGCGCTGAATGCGACAAGAGCAGCAGTAGAAGAGGGTATCATTTCCGGAGGCGGCTCTGCATATATCCACGCTTCCAAAGAGGTAGCGAAACTGGCAGAGACATTGGAGGGTGATGAGAAGACGGGTGCAAACATCATTCTGAAAGCACTGGAAGCTCCGCTGTTCCACATTGCTACCAATGCCGGATTAGAGGGTGCAGTGATCATCAACAAAGTGAGAGAGTCTGAAGTTGGTTACGGATTCGACGCATACAAAGAAGAGTATGTAGATATGGTGAAAGAGGGTATTCTGGATCCGGCAAAAGTAACAAGAAGCGCACTGCAGAATGCAACAAGCGTGGCATCTACATTGTTGACAACAGAATCTGTTGTATCTACGATCAAAGAAGATACGCCGGCAATGCCGGCAGGCGCGGGCGCCGGAATGGGAATGATGTAATCTTTTCCGGCAGTATATACAGGGGCAGTTCCCGGAAAAAGTGTTTATCCAGAGTGGCGGATGGAGCAACTTTTTCGGGAGCTGCTCTCTTTTTTCGGAAATGTCTTGACAAGTGTGGTAAAGTTTTGTACCATATCACATAAAACAGCCGCAGAGACTGTGACGGAGTTTGGAGCTTTGCCCGTCCGGAAGCGGTTTGGATTGCAGTTGTGCAATTGTTTGTGGACGAATGATAAAGGCATTCGTTTTACGTTGAAATGCAGAAAGTGAGGAAAAGAAAGCCATGGGTAAAATTATTGGAGAAGGCATTACATTTGATGACGTGCTGTTGGTTCCGGCCTATTCAGAAGTCATTCCGAATGAGGTAGACCTGTCAACACATCTGACAAAAAAAATCAAACTGAATATCCCGATGATGAGTGCGGGGATGGATACGGTAACAGAGCACCGTATGGCGATCGCGATGGCACGTCAGGGCGGTATCGGTATCATTCATAAGAATATGTCGATCGAGCAGCAGGCAGAGGAAGTCGACAAAGTAAAACGTTCAGAAAACGGAGTCATCACTGATCCGTTCTATCTGTCTCCGGAGCATACTCTGGAAGATGCAAATAATCTCATGGCGAAATTCCGCATTTCCGGTGTACCAATTACCGAGGGTAGAAAACTTGTCGGGATCATCACAAACCGCGATCTGAAATTTGAAGAAGATTTCACGAAAAAGATCAAGGAATCGATGACATCCGAGGGGTTGATCACTGCACCGGAGGGTATTACTTTAGAAGAAGCAAAACAGATCCTTGCGAAAGCGAGAAAGGAAAAACTTCCAATCGTTGACGCGGAGGGCAATTTAAAAGGGCTGATCACGATCAAAGATATTGAGAAACAGATCAAATATCCGCTGTCAGCAAAAGACTCTCAGGGACGTCTGCTCTGCGGTGCGGCGATCGGTATCACGGCAAACTGTCTGGAGCGTGTGGAAGCGCTTGTAAAAGCAAAAGTAGACGTGATCGTTATGGATTCCGCTCACGGACATTCTGCAAATGTACTGCGTACGGTCCGTATGGTCAAGGAGAAATATCCGGAGCTTCAGGTTATCGCAGGAAACGTAGCGACAGGTGAGGCGACAAGAGCGCTGATCGAAGCCGGCGTCGATGCGGTAAAAGTCGGAATCGGACCGGGATCGATCTGCACGACGCGTGTGGTTGCCGGAATCGGTGTGCCTCAGGTATCCGCAGTTATGGATTGTTATGCGGTTGCAAAAGAGTATGGAATCCCGATCATCGCAGACGGAGGAATCAAGTATTCCGGAGATATGACGAAAGCGATCGCGGCAGGAGCGAATGTATGTATGATGGGAAGCATCTTTGCAGGATGTGATGAGAGCCCGGGAACATTTGAACTGTATCAGGGAAGAAAATACAAAGTATACCGTGGTATGGGATCGATCTCCGCAATGGAGAACGGAAGCAAGGACCGTTACTTCCAGGAGAATGCGAAGAAGCTTGTTCCGGAGGGCGTAGAGGGGCGTGTTGCCTACAAAGGAACTGTGGAAGATACCGTGTTCCAGTTGATGGGTGGACTTCGTTCCGGTATGGGATATTGCGGAACTGCAAACATCGAAGAACTGAAAGAGAACGGAAGATTTGTTAAGATTTCCGCAGCATCTTTGAAAGAAAGTCATCCACATGACATTCATATTACAAAAGAGGCTCCAAACTACAGTGTAGATGAGTAAACTTATGGCAGAATAAAAACGGAGAGTTGGGCTTGTGAGAAGAAACTTACAGTCCGGCTCTTCTTTATTTTATAGGGTGGCAGCGTCAGTGTACAGGAGATGAGATGCTTCTTGTACACGGATGTTGGTGTCGAATGGAAAAAAAGTATTCATGAAACCACAAAAAATACAGAAAAAATCCACAAAAAACCACAGAAAAATAGAGGTTCAGCTTGACAGAAAAAGCTTCTGATAGTATGATTTTCTATATGAGAAAACGGTATGTGATTTTCTGAAAGTGAGGAAGAGTTAAGAGATGAACGATCATGGCGAACAGATAAGAATTGTACAGGAAACGGTAGCCGGAAAAGAGATTACATTTGCACATGTGATGGGAGGTCCGGCGCCGATCATTTATCAGAAACTGGGGCTGAACCCGCAGCTTGATTATGGATCATCTGCAATTGGGATCATGAATATGACGCCGCCGGAGTCTGCGGTGATCGCTTCGGATATTGCAGTGAAAAGCGGAAATGTCTATCTGGGATTTGCAGACCGGTTTACCGGAACATTGATCATTACCGGGGAGATTTCCGATGTGACATCGGCATTGACGGAGATCGTAAATTATTTCAGGGATTCTCTCGGATATGTGGTTTGTGATATTACAAAACGATAGGAAGTAATGATATGGCTCAGATAACGAAAGAAGCGTTGCTTGAAAAGTTATTTCAGAATGATTATGAAGAACTCAAAGGGAAAAGACTGCGTCTGACACGGGTGAGGGTTCCGGGAAAAGAAGTCTGTATGGCACATGTTATCAGCAGATCGGATACCTGTATTTATGAGAATCTGGCGTTGCATATCGGAGTGCACGAGGGAGAAGACCATACGGGAGAATCCATCGGTCTGATCCGTTTTACTCCTTGGGAGTCGGTTGTGGCAGCCGCAGATATCGCGGTAAAAAGCGCGGACGTCGAGATCGGATTTATGGATCGGTTTTGCGGGACGTTGATTTTGCTTGGGAATTTAAGCTCGGTGCAGACCGCAGTGGAAGAAGTCGTAAAGTTTTTTGACGAGAAGCTTGGATTTAGGACGTGTGAGATTCACAGGAGTTAAGGAACATGAAAAAGATATTTTTAATGGGCAGAAGTGAAGCCGGGAAAACTTCCCTGACACAGGCGCTGAAGGGAGAAGAACTTCATTATGTAAAGACACAGTATACGAATACCGATGACGATACGATCGATTCCCCGGGAGAGTATGCGGAGTCAAAGCATTTCAGTGTGGGGCTTGCCTGTTTTTCCTTTGAAGCGGATGTAGTAGCGCTTGTACAGGCAGCAGATGAGCCGTATAATTTGTTCGGTCCGGGAGGGCGGGCATTTATCCTGCGACCCTATATCGGAATCATCACAAAAGTAGATTCCCCGCACGCCAATGTTCCGATGGTCAGACAGTGGATGGTCAATGCCGGATGCGAGCGCATTTTTGAAGTGAATAACGTGACTCGTGAGGGGCTGGATGAGCTGATCGCTTATTTGGAAGAAGATCTTCCGAAATTGTCGATGGAGGAAGCGAAGTTTAAGCAGAGTCTGGGACTGAATGAATGGGATCCACTTCCGGATGGGGTGAGTTACCCAGAGTGAAGCGGCTTTTGTCATACAAAGTAGTTCTGCGGACAGGTTTGAGCGATGGAAACAAAAGCTTTTTAAGAAAAGAGTCTAAAGATGAAAGATACGGGCAATCATAGAAAAAAACAAAAAAGATCACAGAATAGATCGCAGAACCGAGCATACAGAGCAGGAAGTTCTGCAAGCGCAGCAAAAGCGCACAGGCGGCAGGTCATTTGTATTCAGATTGGACTGGCAGTGCTTGGTGCGCTTCTTTTTATATTGATATTGTACAGCTGCGGGAGACGAAGCGGACAATCCGGTCATCTGAATGTGGATGCCTCTATGCCTGAAATTGATGTGCAGCTTTTGGATGTCAATGAATATTCGCGCCCGGGGATCGAATCGGATCCGATTACCGGCATTGTGATCCATTATACTGCAAATCCCGGAAGCACAGCGCAGGAAAATCGGGATTATTTCAACGGTCTGCAGGATGGACACGATACATCGGTGAGCAGTCATTTTGTGGTGGGACTGGATGGGGAGATCATCCAATGTGTGCCCACATGGGAGATCGCGTATGCTTCCAACGAACGGAATCATGATACAGTGTCGATCGAATGCTGTCATCCGGATGAAACCGGAGAGTTTACAGAAGAAACTTATGCGTCCGTAGTGCAGCTGACTGCATTTTTATGCAGAAAATATGATCTGACAGCAGATGCAGTGATCCGCCATTACGATGTGACCGGAAAAGACTGCCCTCGCTATTTTGTACAAAATGAAGATGCGTGGAAGACCTTTCGGGAAGATGTGGCGAGAGCGCTTGCAAAGGGTGGTTCGGATGAAGCCGGGAAAGAAAACGGAGAAAGAAAAGGATAATGGAAATACTTGCATAGATATGCGCAAGTTGGTATAATGTGCGGATAGGGAAGAGCGGGATTTCCAGACGTCGCTTTCCAAAGTGAGCTGCCCGCATGAAAGGAAGAGAGAAGAAATGAACGATTTGGAAATGTATCGCGAGCAGCTTGCGATGTGTGATGATAAGATTATTGACGCTCTGGCGGAACGGAATCAGATTGTCGAAAAGATCATGTCTTATAAAGAAGAGTACGGAATGCGGATCCTGCAGCCGGCACAGGAAGAGAAACAGGAACGGATCCGCAGGGAAAAGTTAAAAGATAATCGCTATGAAAAAGAGATCGAAGATGTGTTTGAGCGGATCATCCGGAACAGTAAACGGATTCAGGCAAGAACATTGTTTCCATACAATATTGTTCTGATCGGGTTTATGGGGGCAGGGAAATCCACGGTTTCCGATTATCTGAGTACGATGTTTGCAATGGAGATCGTCGAGATGGATCAGGTGATCGCAGACCGGGAAGAGATGAGCATTCCGGATATTTTTTCTACTTACGGAGAAGAATATTTTCGGGATTTGGAGACGGATCTGCTGATCGAGATGCAGTCGAGAAAAAATACGATCATTTCCTGCGGAGGCGGAGCGGCGCTTAGAGAGCGTAATGTAAAAGAAATGAAAAAGAACGGAAGAGTCGTGCTTTTAACGGCAAGCCCGAGCACGGTGTATGAACGTGTGAAAGACTGTGGGGATCGTCCGATTCTAAATGGAAACAAAAATGTTGCTTATATTGCAGATTTAATGGAAACGCGTCGTGAAAAATATGAGACCGCGGCAGATATTGTGATTCGGACAGATGAAAAAACCGTGCTGGAAATCTGCGAAGAACTGATCACAAAATTAACGGAGTTAGAAAAGAAAGATGTTTGATAAATTTTTTCCGGATGAATATGTAGCATCCACTTATGTGATTGCATTTGAAAAACTATATGAGAAAGGGTATCGCGGCGTTATTTTTGATATTGATAATACGTTGGTACCACATGGAGCGCCGGCGGATGAGCGCGCAAAGAAGTTGTTTGAAAGACTTGGAAAAATCGGATTTGAATCCTGTCTGCTTTCAAATAACAAAGAACCGCGGGTTAAGATGTTTAATGAAGAAATCGGGACAAATTACATTTTTAACGCGCACAAACCGTCCACAAAAAATTATCTGCATGCAATGGAACTGATGGGGACGGATAAGACGAATACATTGTTTATCGGTGATCAGCTTTTTACGGATGTATGGGGCGCAAAAAGGACCGGGATCCGTAATATCCTTGTGAAACCGATTTATCCGAAAGAAGAGATTCAGATCGTTTTAAAGCGGTATCTGGAGCGGGTCGTGCTTCATTTCTATTTGAAAAAGAAATAAAAAGGTTGAAAAAAGCAGAAAATTATTATAGAATGATAAAAGCTGAGAACATATGCGCATAGAGCGCGCGATTGAAGGAGGATTACAAATGATCGCAGCAGGAGATTTTAAGAACGGTGTTACCGTTGAGATTGATGGAAATATTTACCAGATTCTGGAATTCCAGCATGTAAAACCTGGAAAAGGAGCCGCTTTTGTAAGAACGAAACTGAAAAACATCATTAGCGGTGGTGTGATTGAGAAGACATTCAGACCCACAGAGAAATTCCCGAAAGCACATATCGACAGAAAAGATATGCAGTATCTGTATCAGGATGGTGATCTGTACAACTTTATGGATGTTGAGACATATGATCAGATCGCATTGGACAAAGAAGTTGTAGGGGATGCGCTGAAGTTTGTAAAAGAGAACGAAGTAGTAAAAGTATGTTCTCACAAAGGTAACGTATTTTCCGTTGAGCCGCCTCTGTTTGTAGAACTTGCAATTACAGAGACAGAGCCGGGATTCAAAGGCGATACGGCGCAGGGAGCAACTAAGCCGGCAACAGTTGAAACTGGTGCGACCGTTATGGTTCCGTTGTTTGTTGAGAATGGAGATGTTCTGAAGATAGATACCCGTACAGGAGAATATCTGTCCAGAGTATAAGAATAGGCAGTGAGTTTTTGAAGTGTCTGAATACAGGCATTTCTAATATAGGATGGGAGCGATTCGTTTGAATTGCTCCCATTCTGCATTATAAGATCAGGATTCCGAAGTTTTTGATTCCCGCCGGCTTTTTATGATCTGCCATTGATAGCGTCGATGTACAAGGGGGACCGTTTTTCCCCTTGTACACCGACGCTATATGAGTACGGGAATCAGCGTTATAAGGGGAAGTGATCCGAAAACAACGGAGGTTTTCACGATGGCAGATACTGCAAATAGAAGCAGGATCAACAGCCACGGATTCCGTAAATTTTTGTAGTAGTACGCTTTATCTTCATAAGAAGTATGCAGTTCAAACGGTTTTCCGTCATTTGCTTTTTCTACGATCAGCAGTTCACGGTTGAACGTTGTCGCATTGGTTGCCAGACGTCCGCCTTTTTCAGCCCATGGTCGCCAACGTATTTTCCCGATGGAGTAATTAAGATTTATATTTTTATAGAAAACTTTATACCCAAAGCGAACACTTTCAATACACATGAAATCTTCCATATAAAGCGATTTTCTGCGTTATCCGCAATCGCTGTACGTCCAGTACAGCTCATTTGTCTGCCTTTAAAATCGCTTTTTCTGAAAGATTTCATGCCGCAGGGTCTCAAAATCGTGTGCAGTATCATTTTACAAGGAAGTAGATTGAGGCGTACAGGGGGTACGCCAAATGATACTGACGTAGTAAATGGTCTGCACACGATTTTTGAGACTGGTTTAAAAGTGTTCGCTTTGGGTATCCCATATCTTCTAAAAACATATAATAATTGTCTGCTTCTTCTTTGGATTTGTGTCCGATAAAATCGATACAGTATTTTACCTGGTTGGGGCGACATGGCTCGAATTCATATAAGATTTTTTCTGTTCGTATAAGGCGATAGCCTTTCTTGGACATGTTGTTCAGCCATTTCATTTGTGTATTCAAAAGACCGCCAAAAAATCGATAATATTTTTTACTCATATGCACCTCCGATGATCGTGTCTGCTATGTTTACAAGTTCATGAAGTCTCGCAAGCTCTTTTTCTGCAATTTCTTTTCCCTGAGGTGTTATGCAATATTCTTTTTTTCTTTTTTTCAGATCGCCATAGGGCGTGATCCACCCTTTTTTTTCTAAAGAGGTCAACGCGCCGTATAAAGTACCTGCCCCTAACAAAAGCCGCCCTTTCGTTTTATCTTCAATAAACTGCATAGCGGCATATCCATGCCTTGGTGTATAGAGGGAAAGCAAAATATAAAAGGTCACTTCTGTAAGTGCCCCGCTTTTTGTATTGTCCCGCATGAATGATACCTCCAATACTACGGTTACTGTAATAAATATATCACTAAACGTAATAGGATGCAAGAGTTTGTTGATGATGAAAATCAAGATTGCTTTTCATATGAAAAAGCGATATAATCAGTTTACGTAATTTGTTTCTAAATCAACAATTCTGGTACATCTCGTACCAAATTTCTCATTTTAATTTCAAGACGGACGCGCATAGGGAAAGTGAAAGGAGTTATATGGAATATCAGGAATTTTTAAGCGCGGTTGAAAGAAAAATGAATTTAAAAATGACAGGAGGGATGCATGCCAGCTTGCATGAAGCGGTGAAAAATAATGGTGAAGTAAAAAGAGGAGTTCTGGTGGAAAGCCCGGGAATCAATATTTCTCCGGCATTTTATCTGGAAGAAGTATATCAGCGGTATCAAAGTGGTGATACATTGGATCAGCTTGTAGATGAACTTTTAAAATGTTATCAGGAAGTAAGGTGCAAAAAGTCATTGGATATAACGGATCTGGAAACGATAGAGGGGATTCGGGATAAGGTTGTATTTAAATTGATCCATTCTGAAAAAAACAGAGCTTTGCTGAAAGAAATCCCTCATCGGGAGATTCTGGATCTGAGTATAGTGTTCTATTTGATCGTTGACATGGAGGAGCGTTCGACTGCGACTATTTTGATTCGAAATGAACATTTAAAAGTATGGGGGATGGATGAAGAACAGCTTTTGTCATTTGCGTATGAAAATGTGCAGAGGCTGATACCGCCGCAGTTGTTTTTGATGCGGGAAATTGTAGAAGAAACATTGGAGCTTGGGAGAAGAAAACCGATCAATTTGTTTGAATATCCGGAAAATCTGAAAGGCGAATTTATGTATGTTCTTACCAATTCTCATCGTAATTTGGGTGCGGCTGCAATTCTTTATCCCGGTGTGCAAAAAAAGATCGCAGAGATTCTCAACGGCGGTTATTATGTAATCCCGAGCAGTGTACATGAGATGATCATAGTACCAATGACGGAAAGTATTACGAGAAAAGAATTAGATCAAATGGTGAAGGAGGTAAATGAAAATGTAGTAGATCCGGAAGAAATCCTAAGTGATCATGTTTATATATATGATGCGGGGAAAGAGGTACTGCAATGGGTATTTTCAAGCAGGATATAGATGCGATATGAAGTTGAAACCGGACATTCTGTTGAAAATGCCAAGGTTTTTATTATTTAAAATTCTAGTGTAGAGATGAGCAAAACACATTGATTCAAAAGTAGAATTTGGCAGTCAGCTTCTATAAAGTTTGAGGTTGCGATTTTATGGCATAGCAAAGCTAACGTAAGTCCAAAACTTACGAAAACATAAGACTATGAGAATTTTTGAATCACGCAATTCGTTTTGCAGTTTTCAGTTTGCGATAAGACTGACCGGAATGGCTAGTGACTGCGGCAACTGCAACTGCCAGTAAACTGATATGGGCAAGTGTGTTTAAGTTTGTAACAGACGCTTTATTTCTTACCCACATCCGCTCCTGACCAGTATTTTTAAAGCGCGAATTATAGCGTTCACATTCTGTGCGGAGTGAATAATTACTTTTAAAATATTTGCTGTCCCTATCAATGGAAAGTCTTAAATCATCAGGAAGGGTGAAATATTTTGTACAGCCACGGTGCTTTTTACCATTATAGAAATTTTTGTGGTGGCATGGGCAAACGGTATCTTTACTTGATTTTAAAGGGCAACAAAACTTTTGGCGGGTACGACCACGATCGGAAAACTTACCATCCTTCCACATGGCAAGCCCTGCTTCACAAATGGGATGCCCTTGAGGAAGAAGTTTCGGATTTTTGGTATTACGTTTGTTTAATGGAATAATACATTCTCCATTGTAAAGTTCCTTAACCTGATTGTAGATATTTTTGACATCGTAACCTTTGTCGGCAAGGAATATGCAGTCCGTTATTGGTTGAAAGGAATGGGTATCAGCAAGGATATCCAAAGCGACGGTAGCATCATGAACTTCCGCGGTTGTGGTCATTTCATAAATAGGAAGCCCTGAAATACAGTCTACAAGGACATGATTTTTATAGCCCCAATAGAATTCATATTTTTTCTCGTTCGTTTGATTGGATGCAGTGTGGACGCCGAGTCTACAATCTGAATCAGCCCTTGGTTGATTTTCGGGTTTAAACTTATTTGAGAGAAAAGATTTCGGATTATTCTGTGAAGTATTTGCAGAGACCGGGGTTGAATCTAAGCCAATAAAAGAAGTGTCTACGATACCTTCTTTGGAAAGGAGTAGCACTTGAGTTTTCATGATTTTAGAGAGAACTTCATGATCGAAATTTTTCAGGAAGCGATCAAAAGTCCAATAAGAAGGAAGCGGACGAGAAATATCAAAGCCACAAAAATGAGCAATCAGAAGATTATTGTGAAGATAATCGACAAGGTCGGAAATCATGGAGAAACCTTCACATTTCATGACAATAAAGGAACAAATCATAGCGTGATTTGAAAACCCTTTCCTTCCTGTTTTGGGGAATTCTGGAACAAAGGATAAATCAAGATTCAGAAAAAGAGAATCATAAAACTTTGCAACTGGTTGTGAAGTGAAAAGACGGATGTCTTTCAAAATTTCTTGACGATAGATAACAATCAGCTCCTTTCGGTGAATTGATTTTGACAACTTAATTATACCATTTGGAGCTGATTGTTACTATAAATTTGAAGTGATAAATGAGGTTGCCATGCCTCGCAAACCCGCATAAATACTGAATGTGTGGAGTTTTGCTCATGGCTATCTAGTGAACAAAGGAGGTGAGAAGTATGGAAGAAACGAAGATGCTGCAGGCAATCCGTGGGATTTTCCGAGAGGAGACCGCGAGCCTGCGAGAGGAAATGACAGGACTGCATAAGGAGACCGCGAGCCTGCGAGAGGAAGTGACAGGACTGCATAAGGAGACCGCGAGCCTGCGAGAGGAAGTGACAGGACTGCATAAGGAGACCGCGAGCCTGCGAGAGGAAATGACAGGACTGCATAAGGAGACCGCAAGCCTCAGAGTAGAATTTCAGCAGAATCTGGAAAAAACCGAGAAAAATATTCTGGAAGTTTTGCGAAAAGAAATTCGGGCATCTGAAAATTCTACTTTGGAGGAAGTGGATCGCTTACAGGAAATTATGGAGCGGCGAATCGGAGAGGTAAATGAAAAAATAGAAAACGTAGAACGGTATTATCGAATCAGCAGATTGGAAAACGACAATACAACTCTGGTGTTGCAGATTGTTGAAGATTACGGGAGACGTCTGGAAAAATTAGAGCGTGTAATCGCCTAAAAAGGACTTGTGTCATAGTAAGGAACGTGCTATAATCATTACATAAGACAATAAAACTTTCGGATGATCCATGGATCAGAGGGATGTTTCTGAAAGCGGAGCCAAGGAGAGCAGAGACCGGCAGAGGACGTATCAGACAGGTACGTTTTTTCTGTCGGTCTTTTTTCGCTTTGGCTGATACAAGGAGGAAATGATATGTATGATGTAGTGATTATCGGAGCAGGTGTGTCCGGATCGTCGATCGCACGGGAACTGTCACGATATCAGGTGAATGTTTGCGTACTTGAAAAAGAAGAGGATGTCTGCTGCGGAACTTCCAAGGCAAACAGCGGGATCGTCCATGCGGGATACGATGCAGAGCCGGGAAGTCTGATGGCGAAGCTGAATGTTCAGGGAAACAAGATGATGGAATCACTTTCAAAAGAACTAGATTTCTCATTTGCACGAACCGGTTCGTTTGTAGTCTGTACTGAGGAGGAAAATATTCCGAAATTGGAAGCGCTTCAGAAGAGAGGGATCAAAAATGGCGTAGAAAATCTGCAGATCCTCGGGAAAGAAGAAGCGCTTGCGATGGAACCGAATCTTTCCGAGGATACGGTTGCGGTACTTTATGCGCCGACAGCGGGGATCGTCTGTCCGTTCGGTCTGAACATCGCGATGGCAGAAAATGCGGCAGTGAACGGCGTCTCTTTCTTTTTCGATACGAAAGTGGAAACAATTGAACGGATGAGATTGGCTGAACATTCAGGAACTTCTGAACTGTCGGAAAATGAAAAAGCCGGATTTCAGATCAAGACATCCAGAGGGACATTTGAAGCGAAATATATCGTAAATGCGGCGGGTGTTTATGCAGACAGATTTCATAATATGGTGAGTGAAAAGAAAATTAAGATCATACCACGGAAAGGAGAGTATTTCCTGTTGGATAAAAGTGCAGGAAAACATGTGAGCCGGACAATTTTTGCGCTTCCGGGTAAATACGGAAAAGGTGTACTGGTCAGTCCGACTGTCCACGGAAATCTGCTTGTGGGACCGACGGCGACAGATTTGGATGACAAAGAGGGCAATTACACAACAGCAGACGGATTAGGGGAAATTCGGGGAAAATCAGGAAAGTGTGTGAAAAATATTCCTCTTCGCAGTGTGATCACGAGTTTTGCGGGACTGCGTGCGCATGAGGAGGGGCACGAATTTTTGATCGGGGAATTGGAGGACGTACCGGGATTTATTGACTGCGCCGGGATTGAATCGCCGGGGCTTACAAGTGCGCCGGCAATCGGCAAGATGGTGGCAGGGATTTTGAAAGAAAAGATGGATCTGAAAGAGGATCCGAATTTTCAGGGGACACGGAAAGGGATTTTGGATCCGTCCCGGCTTTCTCTGGAAGAACATAATGAACTGATCCGGAAAAATCCCGCATATGGAAATATGATCTGCAGGTGTGAAATGATTTCGGAGGGTGAAATTTTGGATGCGATCCACCGACCGCTCGGCGCGAAGTCATTAGACGGCATAAAAAGACGAACACGCGCAGGAATGGGAAGGTGTCAGTCCGGTTTTTGTTCTCCGCGGACAATGGAAATTCTTTCGAGAGAATTGAAAGTACCGATGGAAGAACTGACAAAGTCGGGCGGCGGTTCCAAACTGATCACCGGACACAGCAAAGAGATTTATCAAGGGGAGGATGCGGAATGAAAACATATGATATTGTCATTATCGGCGGAGGTCCGGCCGGTTTGGCAGCGGCGGTTTCCGCGAGAAAACAGGGAGAGGAAAGCATTGTGATCCTGGAGCGGGATAAGGAACTGGGAGGAATTTTAAATCAATGTATTCATAACGGATTTGGTCTGCATACATTTCAGGAAGAGCTGACCGGACCGGAATATGCGGCGCGGTTTATGAAACAAGTTGAGGAACTTGGAATCGAATATCGTTTGAACACAATGGTAGTTGAGATCAGCAGTGATAAGGTTGTAACGGCGATGAGCCGCCGGGACGGAATGTATCAGATCCGGGCAAAGGCGCTGATCCTGGCAATGGGATGCCGCGAAAGGGCGCGGGGAGCGCTGAATATTCCGGGATACCGTCCTGCGGGGATTTATTCGGCGGGAACAGCCCAGCGGCTGGTCAACAAAGAGGGATTTATGCCGGGCAGAAAAGTGGTGATCCTCGGATCGGGAGACATCGGTCTGATCATGGCGCGCCGCATGACACTGGAGGGGGCGGAAGTGAAAGTCGTGGCGGAACTGATGCCTTATTCCGGCGGGTTAAAGCGAAATATCGTACAGTGTTTGGATGATTATGATATTCCGTTGAAACTGAGTCATACGGTGATCGATATCAAAGGAAAAGAGCGGGTGGAGGGGATCGTGCTGGCAGAAGTCGATGAGACGAACCGACCGATTCCCGGAACCGAAGAATTTTACGAATGTGATACTTTGCTGCTCTCAGTCGGTCTGATTCCGGAAAATGAATTGTCCGCACAGATGGGTGTTGCGTTGAGCAACGTGACTTCCGGTCCGGTTGTGGATGAAAGTCTGGAAACCAATTTGGACGGCGTGTTTGCATGCGGAAATGTACTGCATGTGCATGATCTGGTGGATTTTGTGTCGGAAGAAGCAGCAACCGCCGGAAAAAATGCCGCATGCTATGTAAAAAACGAACGAATGAAGAGCGGGATCTCGATTCCTATAAAAGCAGAGAACGGAGTACGCTATACCGTCCCGTCACGGATCGATCCGGAACGGATGGAGGAGAAACAGATCGTACGTTTTCGTGTGGGAAAAGTGTATAAAAATTGCCGGATCTGTGCATTTTTAGATGGAGAGCAGATCATTTCCAGAAAACGTCCGGTCGTGGCTCCCGGAGAGATGGAACAAGTTATTTTGAAAAAAGAATGGTTTGAGCAGACGCAAGAATGTACAGACGGAAGCGGGCATGAACTGATCATTCGGATTGAAGAATAGAAAGGGAGGGATCGAGGATGGAACGAAAGGAATTGATTTGTATCGGCTGTCCGATGGGTTGTCCGGTGACGGTGGAAATGAATGGAGAAACCGTCGTATCGGTGACCGGAAATACCTGTCCGAGAGGCGAGCGTTATGCGCGGAAAGAAGTGACGGATCCGACCCGGATCGTGACTTCGACCGTGAAAGTCAGAGGCGGAGCAGAACTGCTTGTGCCTGTGAAGACAAAAGAGGATATTCCGAAAGGGAAAATATTTGCATGTATGAAAGCACTGACAGGTGTTGAAGTGAGTGCGCCGATAGGTATCGGAGATGTGATCATATCGGATGTGGCAGGTACCGGAGTCGATATCGTAGCTACAAAAGATGTGCGGTCAGTCGGAAAAGGCGATTGAAAAAGGACGATTGAAAAAGCGAGCTTTTTGCTTTCCATGCTCTGCCGAAGATGCTATAATATACCGTGCAAATATTCTGCCAGTCAGTGAATGCACGAACTGCGTATGGTTGAAAACTGACGGCTGGAAGAGAATAAGAAAAAGAGAGGAACAGCAATGAGTATTTTTGATCTGAATGCATATGAAGTTGTTTTGACGGAAGATCTGCCGGATCTGAAGTCAAAAGGCTATTTATTAAAACATAAAAAAAGCGGCGCCCGTGTCCTTTTGATGGAAAATGATGATGAGAATAAAGTCTTTACGATCGGATTTCGGACGCCGCCGTCAGACAGTACCGGAGTTCCGCATATCATGGAACATTCCGTGCTCTGCGGTTCGAGAGATTTCCCGGTTAAGGATCCGTTTGTGGAGCTTGTCAAAGGATCGTTGAACACTTTTTTAAATGCGATGACGTATCCGGACAAGACCGTATATCCGGTGGCGAGCTGTAATGACAAAGATTTCCAGAATCTGATGCATGTTTACATGGATGCGGTATTCTATCCGAATATTTATCAGCACGACGAGATTTTCCGGCAGGAGGGATGGAGTTACAAACTGGATGAGCCGGACGGCAAATTGGAATACAACGGAGTCGTTTATAATGAGATGAAAGGAGCATTTTCGTCTCCGGAGGGCGTGCTGGACCGCGTGATCTTAAATTCCCTGTTCCCGGATACGTCCTATGCGTATGAGTCAGGAGGAGATCCGGAAGAGATTCCGAACCTGACATACGAACAGTTTTTGGATTTTCATCGGAAATATTATCATCCGTCCAACAGTTACATTTACCTGTACGGCGATATGGATATGGAAGAAAAACTGAAATGGCTGGATGAAAATTATCTGTGTGAATTTGACGCGGCAGAAGTGGACTCTGAGATCTGTTTTCAGAAACCATTTGATAATATGATCGAAGTAGAAAAGACGTATTCTATCTCCAGTGAGGAGACGGAGGAAGAGAATACCTATCTTTCCTACAATAAAGTGATCGCAACCAGTCTGGATGAAAAGCTTTATCAGGCATTCCAGATCTTGGATTATGCGCTGTTATCCGCGCCGGGGGCGCCGCTGAAAAAAGCGTTGATGGATGCGGGGATCGGCAAAGATATCATGGGATCTTACGACAACGGGATTTATCAGCCGATCTTTTCCATCATCGCGAAAAATACGGAGCCGCAGCAGAAAGAACAGTTTGTGCAGGTGATCGAAGATACATTGCGTAAGATCGTGGAGGATGGAATCGATCGGAAAGCGCTGGAAGCGGGAATTAATTATTATGAGTTCCGGTTTAGGGAAGCGGATTTCGGAAATTACCCGAAAGGTCTGATGTACGGGCTGGATCTGTTTGACAGCTGGCTGTACGATGAAAAGAAACCGTTTATCCATATGCAGGCGATCCCGACATTTGCATTCTTGAAAGAGCAGATCGGCACGCGGTATTTTGAAGATCTGATCCAGAAATGGATTCTTGACAATCCCCACGGATCTATGGTGATCGTAAAACCGGAGAGAGGAAGAACCGCGCGGATGGACCGGGAACTGGATGAAAAACTGCAGACGTATAAAGCAGGACTTTCTCCGGACGAGGTGGAAAAGCTTGCCCGGGATACGGCGGAACTGATCGTATATCAGGAAAGTGAAGATGCAAGAGAAGATATGGAAAAGATTCCGGTGCTTGGACGGGAAGATATTTCCAGAGAGATCGCACCGATCTGTAATGAAGAACGGGTGTGTGGCGGGATCCCCATGGTTTATCACAATGTGGAGACAAACGGTATTGGATATGTGACGCTGTTGTTCGATCTGTCAGGAGTTCCGGAAGAGAAACTTCCGTATGTGGGAATGCTTCAGGCAGTACTTGGGATCATTGACACGACACATTATGAATATGGGGAATTGTTCAATGAGATCAACGTTCATACCGGAGGGATCGGCACATCGCTGGAGTTATATCCGGATGTGACAAAGGTAAAAGAAAAAGAATTCCGGGCGACGTTTGAGATGAAAGGAAAGGCATTATATCCGAAGATGGATGTATTGTTCAAAATGATGCGCGAGATTCTTACAGAGTCCAAGCTGGAAGACGAAAAGCGTTTAAAAGAGATTCTTTCGATGCTGAAATCCCGGCTGCAGATGAGCTTCCTTTCCTCCGGACATACGACGGCGGCATTGAGAGCATTGTCTTATTCGTCTCCGTTGTCCAAGTTCAAAGACGATACCGATGGAATCGGCTACTATGAAGCGGTAAAAGAGATCGAAGAACATTTTGAGGAGAAAAAGGAAGAACTGATCGCGAATCTGAAAGAACTTGCGGCACGGATTTTCCGGGCAGACAATCTGATGATCAGTTACACGGCGGCGCCGGAGGGGCTGGATGCGGTTGAAAAAGAAATGGAGACGTTCAAAAACGGACTGTTTGAGAGAACGGACGGCGATGAGCAGGAAAACCGCTGCATTTTGCACTGCGTAAAGCGAAATGAGGGATTTAAGACGTCCTCGAAAGTACAGTATGTGGCGCGGACCGGTAATTTCATTGACGGAGGCGCAGCGTACAGCGGAGCGCTTCATATTTTGAAAGTGATCTTAAGTTATGATTACCTGTGGCAGAATATCCGTGTCAAAGGCGGCGCGTATGGATGCATGTGCAACTTTAACAGGATCGGAGAGGGGTATCTGATCTCCTACCGTGATCCGAATCTGGAGAAAACGATCGATGTATACGAAAAAGTAACTGAGTATCTGCGGAATTTCGAGGCGGATGACCGGGATATGAATAAATATATCATCGGAACGATCAGCAATATCGACCGACCGATGAATCCGTCGGCAAAGGGCACGCATTCCATGAATCTCTATATGAATCATGTGACGGAAGAGATGATCAAAAAGGAACGGGAAGAGATCTTAAATGCCGGACAGGAAGAAATCCGTGCGCTTGCGGATGTTGTTGCGGCGATGCTTGCGGCGGATCAGCTCTGTGTGATCGGAAGTGAGGAAAAGATCGAGGAACAAAAAGCATTATTCGGCGAAGTCAGAACATTGTTTTAAGACAAAGGAGAAAACGGAATGAAAGAAAATTTTAAGTCCGGATTTGTGACATTGATCGGACGTCCGAACGTGGGAAAATCTACGCTCATGAATCAGCTGATCGGGCAGAAGATCGCGATCACGTCCAATAAACCTCAGACAACCAGAAACCGGATTCAGACGGTTCTGACAACAGAGGAAGGACAGATCGTTTTTGTGGATACGCCGGGCATCCATAAGGCAAAAAACAAACTCGGCGAATATATGGTCAATATCGCGGAACGTTCGCTGAACGAAGTGGATGTGGTGCTCTGGCTTGTGGAACCGACGAACTTTATCGGGGCAGGAGAGCGGCATATCATTGAACAGCTGAAAAAGGTGAAGACGCCGGTGATCCTTGTGATCAATAAGATCGATATGGTGAAACGGGAAGAAATTTTAACGTTTATCGACACATACCGCACGGAGTATGATTTTGCGGAGATTGTTCCGGTTTCTGCGAGAAGCGGAGAGAACAGCGATGAATTGGTGCGGGTGATCATGCAGTATCTGCCGTATGGACCGCAGTTCTATGACGAAGATACGATCACGGATCAGCCGGAACGTCAGATCGTGGCGGAACTGATCCGCGAAAAAGCGTTGCATTGTCTTCAGGAGGAGATTCCGCATGGGATCGCAGTTGCGATCGACCGGATGAAAATGCAGAATAAAGTGATGCATATTGATGCGACGATCATTTGCGAGCGGGATTCCCATAAAGGGATCATCATCGGAAAACAGGGCGGTATGCTGAAAAAAATTGGCAGTACGGCGCGCTATGAGATCGAGCGGCTTTTGGACTGCAAGGTAAATCTGAAACTTTGGGTAAAAGTACAGAAGAACTGGAGAGACAGTGATTTCCTTATGAAAAACTTTGGTTACCATGAGGATGAAATGTAACGACAACCGCATACTGGCAGAATTTGTGTAGTATAGCTGGAACCGAACCGGAAAACCTAATAGTAAAGAAAACAAGGCTTTGTCACGACAGCGGCAAAGCTTTGTCGATCTTATACAGAGGAAGAGGTGGACGGATGGAACAGCGATATTGGGAACAGTTTATGAAGAGCGGAAGCGTGGCAGATTATCTTGATTATAAAAGAGAGACGGGCAAGATATCTCCATGCGGGGAAAACAGACAGGACAGAGGGAAACGAGTTGAATCAGATCGTATTGACGGGGCTGGTGCTTCAGGCAGCACCGGTTGGAGAATATGACAGAAGAGTTGTGATATTGACGAAAGAACAGGGGAAGATCTCAGCGTTTGCAAGGGGGGCGAGAAGACCGAACAGTCCGCTTGTTGCAGCTGTGAACCCCTTTTCTTTTGGTGAGTTCACCGTGTATGCGGGGCGGTCTTCCTATACGGTCCAGTCGGCGAAGATATCCAACTATTTTTCGGAATTGCGGGAAGATATGGAGGGCGCCTGTTACGGATTTTATTTTCTGGAATTTACGTCTTATTATACGAAAGAGGCAAATGATGAGCGAGAGATGCTCAAACTGCTTTATCAGACACTGCGGGCGCTGACCAATCGGCATATTCCGAACCGGCTGATCCGGTACATATTTGAACTGCGCGCGCTCTGCATTAACGGGGAGGGACCGCAGGTATTTCAGTGCATTTCCTGTGGGACAACAAAAGGTCAGCTTGTGTTCAGTGTGAAAAAGGGAGGACTTGTCTGTCCGGATTGTGGAAAAGATGTGATCGACGGCATTTGTCTGAACCAGTCCACGTTGTATAGTATGCAATATATAGAGAGCAGCCAGATCGAAAAACTGTATACGTTTGTAGTAAAAGAAAACGTGTTGGAAGAATTGGCGCGGGTGATGAAGCGGTATACGGACGTATATGTGGATAAACGGTTTAAATCGCTGGAAATACTGGAGACGCTGGTTGGTCTGGAATAAGTTTTTCGCCTTTACAAACGCACCGGGAACGGCTATAATTAGGGAGAAATTGAGTTCAAGAAACAGGGAAAACCGAGTTCAAGAAAAAGAAATGTGAAAAGAAATGTGAGGAACAGAAACTATGGCTGAAAAGACGATGGAAAAGATTGTAGCTCTTGCAAAATCAAGAGGATTTGTGTATCCGGGATCTGAGATTTACGGAGGTCTTGCGAATACATGGGATTACGGCAATCTTGGCGTGGAATTAAAGAATAATGTAAAAAAAGCATGGTGGCAGAAGTTCGTGCAGGAGTCTCCGTACAATGTCGGTGTGGACTGTGCGATCCTGATGAATCCGCAGACATGGGTGGCTTCCGGACATCTGGGCGGATTTTCCGATCCGCTGATGGATTGTAAGGAATGTCATGAGCGTTTCCGTGCTGATAAGCTGATCGAAGATTACTGTGCGGAAAAAGGAATCGAGATCGAGGGTGCGGTGGATGCGTGGTCTCAGGAAGAGATGACTGTATTTATCGAAGAACATCAGATTCCATGTCCGTCTTGCGGCAAACATAATTTTACAGATATCCGTCAGTTCAACCTGATGTTCAAGACATTCCAGGGCGTTACGGAAGATGCGAAGAATACAGTATATCTTCGTCCGGAGACGGCACAGGGAATTTTTGTAAACTTTAAGAACGTACAGAGAACTTCGAGAAAGAAGATCCCGTTTGGCATCGCTCAGATCGGTAAATCATTCCGTAATGAGATCACACCGGGTAACTTTACGTTCCGTACAAGAGAGTTTGAACAGATGGAGCTGGAATTCTTCTGTGAGCCGGATACCGATCTGGAATGGTTTGCATACTGGAAACAGTTCTGTCTTGACTGGCTGCATGCGCTGGGAATGAAAGATGACGAGATCCGTTACCGTGACCACGATCAGGAAGAACTTTCGTTTTACAGTAAAGCGACGACAGACGTGGAGTTCCTGTTCCCGTTCGGATGGGGAGAACTCTGGGGAATCGCAGACCGTACCAATTACGATTTGTCACAGCATATGGAAGTATCCAAACAGGATCTGACCTATTTTGACGATGAGAAGAAAGAGAAATACATTCCATATGTAATTGAACCGTCACTGGGAGCGGATCGTATGGTACTTGCATTCCTTTGCAGCGCATACGATGAGGAGAATATCGGAACCGAAGAGAAACCGGATATGCGTACCGTGCTTCATTTCCATCCGGCGCTTGCCCCGGTAAAAGTAGGTATTCTTCCACTTTCTAAAAAGCTCAACGAAGGCGCGGAGAAGATTTATGCGGAACTGAGTAAATATTACAACTGTGAATTTGATGACCGCGGAAATATCGGAAAACGTTACCGCCGTCAGGATGAGATCGGAACGCCGTTCTGCGTAACTTACGACTTTGAGTCTGAGGAAGACGGTGCAGTAACAGTGCGCGACCGTGATACGATGCAGCAGGAAAGAATCAAGATCGAAGATCTGAAATCATATTTGGAAGAGAAGATGAGATTTTAAGATGGAAAAAGCAGAACAGAAAGAATGGAATCTGTGGGAAATCTATGATGATACCCAGTTACAGGAATTAGAGAAATTAAACGAAGCGTACAAAGCATTTCTGGATGCCGGAAAGACGGAGCGGGAGTGTGTGACGGAGATTGTGCGTCAGGCGGAAGCGGCAGGCTATCGTGATCTGTACAGTATGGATGCGGTGAAAGCCGGCGATAAAGTGTATGCGACCTGGATGGAGAAGTCCATCGCGTTGTTCCATGTGGGAAGCGAACCGTTGGAACAGGGAATGAACATCTTAGGCGCGCACATCGATTCCCCTCGTCTGGATCTGAAACAGAATCCGTTGTATGAGGACAGTGGATTTGCATATTTTGATACCCATTATTACGGCGGGATCAAGAAATATCAGTGGGTGACGATCCCGCTTGGGATCCACGGTGTGATCGTGCGCAAAGACGGAACGAAAGAAGTCGTATCCATCGGGGAAAAGGAAGAGAATCCGGTATTTGCGGTGACAGATCTTCTTGTGCATTTATCCTCCAAACAGATGGAGAAGAAAGCTTCCGCAGTCGTGGAGGGTGAGAATCTGGATATCCTGATCGGAAGCAGACCGCTTGCAGGTGAGGAAAAAGAGGCGGTTGCAGCGCAGATCATGAAGCTTTTGGCAGATACATACCATATAGAAAGAGAAGATCTGATGTCTGCGGAACTGGAGGTTGTTCCGGCAGGAAAGGCAAGAGACTGTGGACTGGACCGCAGTATGGTGATGGCGTATGGGCAGGACGATCGTATCTGCGCGTATACGTCTCTTGCGGCGATGCTGGATGTAGAGACGGTGAGTCGGACCTCCTGCTGTATTCTGGTTGATAAAGAAGAGATCGGAAGTGTGGGCGCAACCGGTATGCACTCCCGTTTCTTTGAAAATGCGGTTGCGGATTTATATGAAAAACTGGGCGGATTTTCAGAGCTGAAACTTCGCCGGACATTGGCGCGCTCTACGATGATCTCTTCGGATGTCAGTGCGGCGTATGATCCGATGTATACAGAGGTTTACGATAAGAAATCCACAAGTTTCTTTGGAAAGGGACCGGTTTTCTGTAAGCATACAGGATCCAGAGGAAAGAGCGGATCCAATGACGCCAATGCGGAGTATATTGCAAAGCTGAGAAATGTATTTGATGCACATGAGGTACATTTCCAGATGGCAGAACTCGGAAAAGTAGATGCGGGCGGCGGCGGAACGATCGCATATATCCTGGCACAGTATGGTATGGAAGTGATCGACGGCGGCGTTGCAGTTCTCTGTATGCATGCGCCGTGGGAAATCTCCAGCAAGGCGGATGTCTATGAGGCGTACCGCGGTTACTGCGCATTTTTAAAAGACATGAAATAAAAAGTCACGCATAGTTTGTGACCGGCAGAATCATAATAAGACTATCCGATCGATCGTGGATGTGAAAAGCAAAGGGAGGGACTTATTATGAAACGGAAACAGGCATGGACGTTGTATAAAAAAGAAGAGGAAACGGCGATTGAGGAACTTTGTTCCGGATATCGCCGTTTTTTGGATGCCGGGAAAACGGAGCGGGAATGTATCAAAGAGGCGGTGCGGCTGGCAAAGAAAAAAGGGTATCGGAAATTATCGGAATGCAGGCAGATCAAACCGGGAGACAAAGTATATGCGGTGCACAGCTCCAAGACCGCGGTATTTTTTCAGATAGGAACGGATTTGCAAGGAACTGCATCAGCAGCATTTCGGATCATCGGGGCGCATGTGGATTCGCCGCGGTTGGATGTCAAACAGGTTCCGCTTTATGAAGAATCCAACCAAGTGTATCTGGACACCCATTATTACGGAGGAATCAAGAAGTATCAGTGGCTATCTCTGCCACTGGCTCTGCATGGCGTGGTCGTACACAAAGACGGGACGAAAACATTGGTACAGATCGGAGAAAAAGAAGAAGATCCGGTTTTTGTGATCACGGATCTGCTCCCGCATCTCGGGAAAGATCTGCTTGAGAAAAAGGTACGAGAATTTATCGACGCTGAGAAACTGGATCTTCTAATCGGGAATCGCGCGGAAAAGAGCGGGAGGGCAGTCGAATATATCCGGCAGCTTCTTATGCAGAAGTATCAGATCGGGGAGGAAGACTTTCTTTCTGCGGAACTGGAAGTCGTTCCGGCAGGAAATGCGAGAGACTGCGGTCTGGACGGTAGCATGATCCTCGCGTATGGACAGGATGACAGAAGCTGCGCGTACGCGGCGCTTTTGGCGCTTCTGGAATCATCGGAGACGCAGTTAGAACATACATGCTGCTGTATTCTGGCGGACAAAGAAGAGACAGGAAGCCGGGGAGCGACCGGAATGCATTCCCGGTTTTTTGAAAATACGGCGGCGGATGTTTTGGAGAAGCTTGCGATCAGTCAAGACAAAGAGCGAAACGGAAACGAGGGACAAAAGAGAGCGACAGATCGGAGACTGCGGCATGTTCTGCAGAATTCGCAGATGCTTTCCGCGGATGTCAGCGCCGCATATGATCCGTTATATGAGACCTATTTTGAAAAGAAAAATGCCGCGTATCTTTCGGAGGGCGTTGTGTTCTGCAAATACAGCGGGAGCGGAGGAAAGGCAGGAGGAAACGACGCCAGCGCCGAATATATGGCAAAACTGCGCCGGATCATGGACGAAGTCGGTGTGGTGTATCAGACAGCGGAACTGGGGGCGGTAGACAGAGGAGGCGGCGGAACGATCGCATACATTCTTGCGGAATATGGGATGGATGTGATCGACTGCGGACCGGCGGTTTTGGGTATGCATGCACCGTGGGAAGTGCTCAGCAAAGCCGATTTATTTGAGACTGTGAAAGCGTACCGTGCGTTTTATCAGGAAGTGTGATCGGAGCAGGGATGGAGGCGATGGCAAAATTTGTACAATTCTGGCAAATTTGGGGTTAAATCGCTTGACGGGAAACAGCAAAACCTTTAGAATAGATATGCACTTAGTCTAAATGTATTTGCAAAATAATATTTTAGGAGGGTCATTAGACATGGCAAAATGGGTTTATATGTTTACCGAAGGTAACGCAACCATGAGAAACCTGCTTGGTGGAAAAGGTGCGAACCTTGCAGAAATGACAAGCCTCGGACTTCCTGTACCACAGGGATTCACAGTAACAACTGAAGCTTGTACACAGTATTATGAGGACGGCAGAAAGATCAATGACGAGATCATGGCACAGATCATGGAAGCCATTGAGAAACTGGAAGGAATCACAGGAAAGAAATTCGGAGACAAAGAGAATCCACTTCTCGTTTCCGTACGTTCCGGAGCAAGAGCTTCCATGCCTGGTATGATGGACACGATCCTGAACCTGGGACTGAACGAGGAAGTTGTAGAGACTCTGGCAGAAGCATCCGGAAATGCTCGTTGGGCATGGGATTGCTACAGAAGATTTATCCAGATGTACTCTGACGTAGTTATGGAAGTTGGTAAGAAGTATTTTGAAGAGCTTATCGACAAGATGAAAGAAGAAAAAGGTGTAACTCAGGACGTAGAGCTGACAGCAGAAGATCTGAAGACTCTGGCAGGACAGTTCAAAGCTGAGTATAAAGAGAAGATCGGCGAAGACTTCCCGGCTGACGCAAAAGAACAGCTGATGGGAGCTGTTAAGGCTGTATTCCGTTCATGGGACAACCCGAGAGCAAACGTTTATCGTCGTGACAATGATATCCCGTATTCATGGGGAACAGCTGTCAACGTACAGATGATGGCATTTGGTAACATGGGAGATGACTGTGGAACAGGTGTTGCATTTACACGTGACCCGGCTACAGGGGAGAACGGTCTGTTCGGAGAATTCCTGACAAACGCTCAGGGAGAGGACGTTGTTGCCGGAGTTCGTACTCCGATGCATATTTCCGAGATGGAACAGAAATTCCCGGAAGCATTCGCACAGTTCAAAGAAGTTTGCCATACACTGGAAACACACTACAGAGATATGCAGGATATGGAGTTTACAGTAGAGCACGGTAAACTGTATATGCTTCAGACTCGTAACGGTAAGAGAACCGCTCAGGCTGCTCTGAAGATCGCATGCGACCTTGTTGACGAGGGAATGAGAACAGAAGAAGAAGCAGTAGCTATGATCGATCCGAGAAACTTAGATACACTGCTTCACCCACAGTTCGATGCTGCTGCGCTGAAAGCTTCAACACCGATGGCAAAAGCACTTGGAGCATCTCCGGGAGCTGCTTGCGGTAAAGTTGTCTTCACAGCAGACGATGCAGTTGAGTGGGCTGCAAGAGGAGAGAAAGTGATCCTTGTTCGTCTTGAGACATCTCCGGAAGATATCACAGGAATGAAGTCCGCACAGGGTATCCTGACAGTTCGCGGTGGTATGACATCTCACGCAGCCGTAGTTGCTCGTGGAATGGGAACATGCTGCGTATCCGGATGCGGAGACATTGTGATGGACGAAGCAAACAAGAAATTTACATTAGCTGGAAAAGAGTTCCACGAGGGAGACTGCATTTCTCTTGACGGATCCACAGGAGCTATTTACGATGGAATCATCCCGACAGTAGACGCTACGATCGCCGGTGAGTTCGGAAGAATCATGGGATGGGCTGACAAATACAGAACAATGAAAGTTCTTCGAAGGAAACAGAATTGATGCATTCCGTGAGATGATCTGTTCTGAGACAGTAGAAGAAAGAGAAGCTGCACTGGACAAGATCCTTCCGGAACAGCAGGGAGACTTTGAGGCACTGTACGAGGCGCTGGAAGGAAATCCGGTAACAATTCGTTTCCTTGATCCGCCGCTTCATGAGTTCGTTCCGACTGAGGAAGAAGATATTAAGAAACTGGCTGATGCTCAGGGAAAAACTGTTGAGCAGATCAAAGCGATCATCGACAGCCTGCACGAGTTCAACCCGATGATGGGACACCGTGGATGCCGTCTGGCAGTTACTTATCCGGAAATCGCTAAGATGCAGACCAAAGCTGTTATCCGTGCAGCGATCAACGTACAGAAAGCACATGCTGACTGGACAGTAAAACCGGAGATCATGATTCCACTCGTTGGAGACATCAAAGAGTTGAAATATGTGAAGAAATTCGTTGTTGAGACTGCTGATGCAGAGATTGCTGCTTCCGGAATCGACCTGAAATACGAAGTGGGAACAATGATCGAGATCCCGAGAGCTGCTCTGACAGCTGACGAGATCGCAAAAGAAGCTGACTTCTTCTGCTTCGGTACAAACGATTTGACACAGATGACATTCGGATTCTCCCGTGATGACGCTGGTAAATTCCTGGATGCCTACTATGACGCTAAGATCTTCGAGAACGATCCGTTCGCAAAACTGGATCAGACAGGTGTCGGCAAGCTGATGGATATGGCGATCACATTAGGAAAACCAGTTAATCCGAGCCTGCATGTAGGAATCTGTGGAGAGCACGGCGGAGATCCAAGCTCTGTTGAATTCTGCAGCAAACTTGGTCTGGATTATGTATCCTGCTCACCGTTCCGTGTGCCGATTGCAAGACTGGCAGCAGCACAGGCAGCTATCGCAGCAAAATAATCTGGCTGATATTTTAAATACGAAATAATGAGCAAGGGGCTGTGAAAAAACTCGATTGAGTTTTTTCGCAGCCCTCTTTTTGCTTTTGTTGTGTATAAATTGCTAGAATCCTACGCCGAAAAGGCGCACTCCCCCTACCCCATAGAGATTCTCTTTTTAAATCTATGCGGCAGTTCTATTTCTCATCTTTTTGTTCTGATATTTGTATAGATTATGTCCTATTGCCACAAGTAAAACTTCTAGTTTAACCGAATGAATACCCCTTCGGACAATTCTCTTGTACCAACGGTCATTTTTCATGATTCCGAAAGTGCCTTCTGCTTGTATCGAACGGTTCATTCGTAACAGCGCACCATGAATACTTTCTAAGTTTTCGATTACTTCCTGATGCATTGCAGTGAGTTCCTGATTGATCCGAACAGTTCGATTTTTAGCTGTTTTCTTACATTTCTCTGCATATGGACATCCACTGCAATCTTCACATTCATACAGTTCTTCCTTGCGTCCGTATTGATTTCCCCTCACACTTCTTCTGTATAAAAGATGAAATGCTTTATCGTTAGGACATCTCATGACACCTTGTTCATCAATTCTAAAATTAACTGCACGAAAGGGATCTTCATGATACTTTCGTTCCTTGGTTTCCTTTTTAAACATTGGAAACTTCATATACTTTTCCATTCCGTTCTGTTCGCAAAAAATATAGTTGTTATATGATCCGTAGCCAGCATCTGCCACAGGATACTTGGGATAGAAGCCATACGTTTGTTTGAAGTGCTTCATCAAAGGAATGAAACAGTCCATATCGGAACGATAATGGTTCACGTCAACAACTGCGATATATTCATCTGCTACACCAATCTGTACATTGTATGCCGGCAGAAGCTGATCATTGCCCATGTAATCCGTTTTGATGCGCATAAAGGTAGCTGATTTATCTGTTTTAGAATAGCTGTTACGATCAGGACCACAAATGTCAATTCTTTCTATATATTCCTGAAGTTTCTGACAGAAACCAGTCAAATGTTCATAATGACGCTGCTCTTTGGATTTTCTCTTTCCGCTTCCGTAAACAAATGTACTGATATCCAGATCCCATAAAAGCATTAGCTGATCAATGATTTCATTCAGATAATCTGGTACATACTCAGAATTCGTTGAAATCTGTACTCCACTCCATGCGATTTCTTTGTTGATTTCCTCAATCTCCCCAGTGATTTTTTCATAAAGCTTGTAACGGAACTTTTCGGTAGCCTTCTTCCAAACCCAGGTATATTTGTTGGCGTTTGCTTCAAACTTGGAACCATCGATGTAGATATGTTGCAAATCCACATGCTCTTCGTTGAAGATCGCTTGATTGATGTCGTCAAAAATGTTTTCAATCTTATCCTGAAGGACTTCGTTGATGAAATATCCAAATGTTCGGTATGATGGAGTCTGGTGATCCATGAGATACATGAATCTGATATTGACTTTGCAGTTGTCTTCCAGTTCTCTCAGGGAGCAGTAGCCGCTGGTCATAAATCCGAAAAGTACTGTTTTTAACATGTTGACCGGATTATATCTGAGTCGTCCAGTTGTGTACTCCGGAATATCTGTCAGATACTTATTTAAATCGATTCCTCCCATCAATCTGTCAAATGTTAAAACAGGATCCAGCAGATCCAAACAATCTGAAAGAAACAGTGGTAAATATCCTTGTTTTGGATTATTATAATTTATAGTTGAAATTTTCATCGCAAGTTAATTTTAACATAAAAGAGGACCTTTCGTTCATTTTGAACGAAAAGTCCTCTTTTTCCGTAGAGACTGTTATTTCACAGCCCCTTGTGTTATAATCCTGTCTTTGACAGCTAAATTAACATAAAAGTCCTACAAACCGCATAAACAACGGCTTGTAGGACTTTTTTTATATTTCATGAATGCACGTTACAACATTATTTTTTTGTTTGAGAACAAATATTTCTCATTTTTTTAGTTGGTATAATCTGCTTTGATGTACAAAAGTTAAATGCATTGTGTAAATCATCAGTCAGTCTTGTGCGAGTATAGATTGGTTGATATCCTTTTCCTTCATATTTGATAAAATCCATTTCTCTAAGAGTTGAAAGAATCTGATCGATACTGTATTGATTATCTAACTTCTTTTCTAAGTATCTGTAAATAATCAATGCTATGAAGCAAGTGATAAAGTGCGCTAATATACGCTCCTGCCTTTTAACGTAAACAGGACGTGCCTCAAAATCTGTTTTCATAATACGAAAACATTCTTCAATTTCCAAACGACGCTTATTAACGGCTACAATACTTTCGGGTGAATCATCCAGATTTGTACATACAGCATAAAATCCATCGTATTTTTCTTCATCAGCAATCAGAGATAAATCTATATAACTATCCGTGATAGCTGCAACTTCCCCTTCTTTTGTTGCGTGGTCAGTTTTGATAAAACGTTTGGGATCATTAGGCTTTTTCTTTGAAATAGAAGCATTTCCATTATTTATCATTTTTTCTGCACGTGTTATCTGGCTGTTTCTTATAGAACGAAGGTATTCGCGGTACTTGATAGAGTACGAAACGATTAGTTGCTGCTCAATCATAACAGTTTTTTTGTCATTTCCTATAGTGACAACAGATTTTTCTTTTATCCATCTTTTTTTGAAATATATGTTTCCTTTGTCGGATTCTTCATCTAGCTGATCTAAATGGTATTTTTTTCCGGAAGAATCTCCTGAAAGAGTCCAACCGCTAGGGTCCAGAGCCCATTCCTTTAGATGTTTTTTTAGCTTTTTAATGGATTGTGTAGTGATGAAGGAACGGCATCCATCATCCTTGTCATAATTATTATAATAACGGTTTCCGGCCGAGGAGAGACCGGCGTCTGTACATACAACAAAACGTGACATATCAAACTTTTCTGTCAGTTTTTTCTCTAATGGAATCATGGTGTTCTGCTCATTTGAATTTCCGGGTGAAATGCCAAATGCAATTGGAATTCCTTCTGTATCCATAAATAACCCCATTTCAACAATAGGAAGAGGCTTGTTTTCTTTACTGACTCCGTATTGCTTGTCATCTTCTGCCTGTTCAATTTCAAAATAAAAATTTGTGCAGTCATAGTATATAACACCAGTTTTTCTTTCAGATAATTCACTACTGTTTTTAAAAAGTCTGCTTTGGATGTAATCGGATTCTTCGGCTATAACAGAAAGAGCCCTGTATATGTCATGCAATTCGAAAGAAGGCTGTTCGATAAAACGTTTTGATTCCTCAAAGCTGCTTTTTTTAGAAGAAGGAAATAAAATCCTGGTATAAATCAATCTTGAGAATATGTTGTTAAGGTCATAACTGTAAGAATGTCTGCTAGAGATTGCGCGACAAATCTTATCAAGCCCGAGTTCATAATAAATATCCTGAAGAAAAAGGTATCCACCATTAAAGCGGGTTTGCGTATTGAGCGGAAGATCCAAAGAAGGATTCAGTTCAATGTTAAAGGAAGCTGCCTCATCTAGTTCTGCTTCGTTCATAAGTCTGACCTGCTCTTTTGCCCAAGCTTTGGCATCAGTTACACCATATGTTTCGCAGATAAACCGATCAGAGCCGAATGTTTTTATTGGAAGTGTTTTGTTCTTTCCATCAACGCGTACAGTTTTTACAGCTCTGTAAGTGGTGGAATTTTTGTTTTTTGTCCAGCCTAGTCGCATAGTATCATACTCCGTTTGAATTAAAATGGGAAAAATGGGTTTTGGTTTTCAGGGTCATTGTATATAGCGCAATCATACTGCCAGATTTCCATGGAATCCTTAATTGAGGAACATAAAATATCATAATCTTCCTTTTCTATTTTTCCATGCTCTAACATACATTTATAAAATTTCTTAATACTGGTAGCATTTGTCTTTATATTGGCAGGTGTAGACCACATGCATTTCCGAATAAAGAAATTTCCGAGATATTCATCCAGCATAGAAATCCCTTTTTCCATAGACAGAGCACCTGCACGAATTAAAAATTCGTTAAGAAAAAAATCAACATTTGAAAGATGACGATTGATTGTTTTTTTTTAATCCTGATTTGACGAGATCTTCTTCAAAAAGTTGCAACAGAAGGGTGTTTGTTTTCTGAATGGTTTGACATGCTTTGCTATACTGTTCGTAATCCATAGGATATATTTCCTTTCGCATAATATTATAAAACCATTATAAAGTATCTATAAGTAACGTGCAATATAAAATTTATGAGTTGACAAAAAAATAAGCCTGACAAAAGGCTTTAAAGTACTTTTACATTTAGATAGCTGTCAAACTCCCGTGACATCCAAAACAAATTATCTGATCAACAATGATGTACAGTCTGCTTCATCGAAAAATAAAAAGGCGAGAGAACTCGGGATCCCGATCTTGTCGGAAGAAGATTTTCTTCAGATGCTGGAGAGGGAAGAATAAAGATCATAGGAGTCCGGCTTTTTAGAAAAATTTAATGAGATCCATAAAAATTTAACAGGATATACGCGAAAGGGGCGGGGGCACGCTCTTTACTATCTGAAAATATTTCGCTATAATAAAAGAACGTTGTTCTATAACGGAAAGTGATTTTATACGGAGGAAATCAAGATGTCAGATTATGATTTTACGATAATTGATTCTGATGAAAAAGAATCTCAGGATACGGGAGCCGATCTGCCGGAGGAAGAGAAGCAGGAAGTACAGGAAGTAGTGACGGCGGAAGAGACGGACGATGAGAAAGAGGACGAATATGAAAAAGTCTGCTTTATCTGCCGCAGACCGGAGAGCAAGGCAGGAAAGATGATCGAGCTGCCGAATAATATTACAGTGTGTCAGGACTGTATGCAGAAGAGTTTTGACGCGATGAACAATGCGCCGATCGATTTTAGCAAGATGATGGGAAATATGCCGGGAATCCAGTTTTTGAATCTGTCGGATCTGGAGAATACGGTTCCGAAGCGGCAGAAGATCAAGAAGAAAAAGCAGACGGAAGAGAAAAAAGTGAAGAAACTGACGCTGAAAGACATTCCGGCGCCGCATAAGATCAAAGCACAGCTGGATGATTATGTGGTTGGTCAGGAATACGCGAAAAAGGCGATGTCAGTTGCGGTATATAACCATTATAAACGGGTATTGTCCGATAACGCAGATCATATTGAGATCGAGAAATCCAATATGCTGATGATCGGACCGACAGGAAGCGGAAAGACGTATCTGGTCAAAACACTGGCGAAGCTTCTGGATGTGCCGCTTGCGATCACCGACGCAACCTCTCTGACTGAGGCCGGATACATAGGAGACGATATCGAAAGCGTTGTCTCCAAACTGCTTGCGGCGGCGGACAATGACGTGGAGCGCGCCGAGCAGGGAATCATTTTTATCGATGAGATCGACAAGATCGCGAAGAAGAGAAATTCCAGCCAGCGGGATGTGAGCGGAGAGTCCGTACAGCAGGGCATGTTAAAGCTTCTGGAGGGAAGCGAAGTGGAAGTGCCGGTTGGTGCCAACAGTAAAAATGCCATGGTACCGCTGACAACCGTTAATACGAAGAACATTCTCTTTATTTGCGGCGGAGCATTTCCGGATCTGGAGGGCATCATCAAAGAGCGTCTGACAAACAAAGCTTCCATGGGATTTAACGCGGAGCTGAAAGATAAATATGACAATGACAAAGATCTTTTGAGCAAAGTGACGGTGGAAGATCTGCGGACATTCGGAATGATCCCGGAGTTCATCGGTCGTCTGCCGATCATCTTTACGCTGAAAGGTCTGGACAAAGACATGCTCGTCCAGATCCTGAAAGAGCCAAAGAATGCGATTCTGAAGCAGTATCAGAAATTGTTGGCGCTGGATGAAGTGAAGCTGGACTTTGACGAGGGAGCTTTGGAAGCGATCGCGGAGAAAGCGATGGAAAAAGATACCGGAGCGAGAGCGCTGCGTGCGATCATCGAGGAATTTATGCTGGATATCATGTATGAGATTCCGAAAGACGACAATATCGGAGAAGTGACGATCACACGGGCTTATATCGAGGGTACCGGCGGACCGCTGATCCAGCTTAGAGGACAGAGCGTACCGCTTCTGAGTTAAATGAGAACATTAGGAAAATGCCGGACGAAAGGCGCGTTAACAAAATGGATAAAAAAAGATAGAGCAAATTCGTCAAAAATATGATTTGATTATGCATGTTAATGAGGAAGCAGATGTAGAATTTTGGTATGCGAGAGAACTTATGGAATTGTTGGGGTATAACCGTTGGGAGAATTTTGACAAAGCGGTGTGTCGGGCAATGGAATCTTGTAAGACCTCTGGAATAGAGATTTTAGACCATTTTCGTGAGGTCACGAAAATGGTTGAATTGGGAAGCGGTGCAAAAAGAAAAATCAAAGACTATATGCTTACTCGGTATGCGTGTTACCTTATTGCTCAAAATGGCGATCCTAAAAAAGAAGAAATTGCTTTTACTCAAAGTTATTTTGCTGTTCAGACAAGAAAGCAGGAACTTATAGAAGAACGCATTTCATTGATAGAAAGAACACAGGTCAGAGGAAGATTAAGAGAGTCCGAAAAGAAATTATCTCAAAATATTTATGAACGTGGTGTTGATGATGCAGGATTTGGGCGTATTCGTTCTAAAGGAGATAGGGCATTGTTCGGTGGATATTCTACTCAGGAAATGAAAAGTAGACTTGGCGTGAAAGACAACAGACCACCTGCAGACTTTCTCCCTACACTTACTATTGCTGCGAAGAATTTGGCAACTGAAATGACAAATTACAATGTTGAAGAAAAAGATTTGCAAGGAGAAGCTTCTATTACTGTGGAACATGTGCAAAATAATTCTACAATAAGAGATATGCTCGGACAGAGGGGGATTAAGCCTGAAAATTTACCACCCTCCGAAGATATAAAAAAATTGGAAAGAAAAGTTAAAACACAGGAAAAGAAGCTTGCATCACAAGCAGGAAAATTACCGAATCTAAACAATGAAGAGGTTTAGATTCGACTCTTGTTTTATAATCTTGAAAAAATCAAGGCACAGCCAAACGATATTGATCCAATGGCTGTGCCTTGATTTATTGTATAGGCGACGAGCCAAAGTCCGGGCTTGCCCGAGATCCTGGCGACTGCTTACAATCCCGGAATGTGCCTTTTGGCACTTCCGGTGATTTGAAAGTAAAAGAGTGCGACCTCTTATCTAATGATAGGAAACTATCATTCACAGCATCCGGATCTCGTTGAACGTATTAAAGAGATTTAATTGTCCGTATCCCCACTCACGATTTGGAAATTCCTTTTCGGGAGCGCGCACTGCTCCAAGAATCAGAATACTCTGGATCTGAAAAGCATCGATGCCGGGAGTTCCCATTTGCTTTAGAATCCATTCCAACAAGAGCGCAACGGCCCCGGCAGTGACGGCGCAGGATATACTGGCGCCGGAGCGCACGGCAAAACGTCCGGAGGGAAGCGCTCCTTTGACGTTGATTCCCGGAGCGGTGATCGAGGGTTCGATCCGGTCATTCCGGCTGTACCCGCGTCCGGAAGCAAGTGCGACAGCACCGTTGGCTCCATCGTAGTAAGAGACTGTGACAGGGCTTGCGGAATTTCCCGGATTAAGGATCGTGTAGTCCGGGTTGGAATCCAAAAAATAGACTTCACCGCTTAAAAATTCGGAAACAGGAAGCCAGAGGTGGTATCGGCCGTCGATGATGCGTACCGGTTCCACCTCGATTTTCCAGATTCCGGGCGATGGCTGGTCGAACCGAAAGAAGATGAGTTCGGCAGTTCCTTTTTCCACGATCAGACGGTAGTCGATCGTAACTTTTGTGCGCTCGTAAAGAAATTCAAAATCAGTCCGGCTGTTGACACGGATCGGAATCCGCGTTGTCGTTTCGCCGGACGGGGAAGTCAGTGCGATCGATAAGATATTGGGGATAGAAGTCCAAAGTTCCATCGTAAATCCGGTTACTTGTTCGCCAACCCGGATCTCGACAGTCTGGGATGTCTGTTGATCCGGAATTTCGTTATAGAAATGATGGCGCTTATCCGCTTCATTTCCGGTTCCGATCACGGGAATGCGGTTGGCAAGAGAACCATATCCGTTGAGGACGAGCGGAAGCGGACGGTCGCCCAGATGACCGCCGCCGCTTGTTCCGAGCGTGATACAGTATACAAGAGGCAGATCCAACCGTTTTGCAAGCTGATCCAGATAATACAGACCAAGCATAATGTCATTTTCCTGATAGCAGGGAACTCCGTCAGGTATGAAATAGTAATCCTTTAAATATTGTTTTGCGGATTTGAGCTTTACGACTGCGATGGCAGCGTCCGGAGCAGCTCCCAGGAAAGATTCTTCGGGTACACCGCCGCCGCAGGCAAGACTTGCGGTAAATGTACCGTGTCCGGTCTCGTCGACAGTAGGAACGAGGTCGAAAGGCTGATCCAGTTTAAGCGCCTGATCGATCGTGTCCTGATCGTACTCAGAGCCATAAGCAAACCCGGCGGGCGGTGTCCCGGTCTGCACGGTCTGATCCCAAATACCGACAATACGGGAAGAACCGTCAATATTTCGGAAAATCGGATTTTGATAGTCGATGCCGCCGTCCAAAAAACCGATCAGGATCCCTTTTCCGGTGAGCTGTAATGTGGGATAATTCTGCAGCGGAAGTATTCCGGTCTGATTGAGTGTGTCCAGACTTGTAGGCGTATAGCATAGAGGGATTGAGTGATAGGTGAATTTATCCAGCGAGAGGGGACCGGCCTGCAGACGGGAAAGATAGAGACAGCGATAGCCGAATCCGGCATCCTGACTGCAGAGATCCTCCTGCGTGATCCCTGTCAGAAATGGAGTTCTTATGTCATTTAGTATAAAATCATAAAAATCTTCCGAGAGGATTCTCTCCCGGCATATGGATGGATCGATCATGAGAGTGCAAAACCTGTTTTTTTTCAGTCTATGAGCGGACGATGCAAGATTATGAGTGCATCTTTGAAATAGATTGAATCAAAAGATGCCTGACGAATTGTTTCGTGCTATGCACTCTCACAATTCTGTCCAAAATTCGGATATCGCGAGGCATACGCCCCACTCTCTTCTCCACTCCGTTTCGGTCGGTGCTTAACGCGTGCCACCGGCACGCAGCACCCTCATTTGGGGGCGGGGCATAAAGGCATAAAACCACTTATGTGCAAGCACAATGTGGTTTATGACCTTTTGCCCCTGGCATCTTTGAAATCTAAAATAAAAATGAAATAAAAGTGAAAAAATAAAATAAGTGCACAAAAGCGTTTTCACATGGTTTGGAATCGGGTATAATAGAACATAAAAAGAGAAAGAAAACGTTCAGATGAAAAGCAGACAGGAAAGGAGAAACAATTATGAGAACATTTTGGGAAGATTTGAGCAAGCGGATCGGAGAAACAGCGGAATCCGTGTCGAATAAAGCAGGCGAGGCAGTGGAGATCCAGAAGCTGAAAAGTCAGATCCGTGCGCTGGAGCGCGGAACGGAAGAAGATCTGATCGATCTCGGACGGATGGTGTACGAATATTTTGAGGCAGGCAATCTCGTAGGCAGTGAGGCAGAGGGGCTGTGCGAGGCAATCCGGAGCAGAAAACAGAGCATTGAGGACTACGAGAAGCGGATCATAGCAGTTCGGGGAGAATTTTCCTGTAAAAATTGCGGAAAGACGATCTCCAACAAGATGGCGTATTGCCCGTATTGTGGTGAGAAGATGGAGGCGGAAGCTGCAGCTGAAGACGAGAATCGGCAAGCAAAAGACGCAGAGGCGGACGTGATCGATTATGCGGACGTGATGAGAGCGAAAGCGGAAGAGGCGGCGGACGCTGTGAAAGCGAAAGCGGGAGAAGCGGCGGAAAAGGCGGCGAACGCAGTGGAAAACGCGGCAGAAAAGGTCGATGATCTGGCGAAAAAAGCAACGGATAAAGTGGAAGACTTTGGCGGAAGAACAGCGGATAAGGTGGAAGATCTGGCAGAAAAAGCAGCAGTTACCGTAGAAAATGCGGCGGAGAAGACTGTGGAAAAAGCAAAAGAGGCAGCAGAAAAACTTCGGGGAGAAGAAGAGTAAGAGAAGTATAAGAGAAGTATAAGAGAAAGATAAGAAAAGTATGAGAAGAATAAAGCTGAGGTGACGTATGGGAATTCTTGTATTGATCAACATTACGGCATGTCTGGCATTGATCGACATTGCGCTGAAATCGACGATCGAGGGATACATGACACAGAAAGAAGAGCGGACTGCATGCGGCGGGAAACTGATCCTGAGAAAAGTTTATAACAAAGGCATGTGCATGAATCTTCTGGAGGATCATCAGGAAGTTGTCAAATACGGTTCGGCGTTTGCAGCGGTTTTGCTTACCATTTATCAGTTGATCACATTGCTCAGGAGAAAAGCGTGTATTTTGAAGAAATGGGGACTGTCTTTGATGACAGCCGGAGCATGGAGTAACACATTTGACCGTTGGATCCGCGGGTATGTGATCGATTATGCGGCGGTGAAATGCAGGCATGAGAAGTTGTCGAAGATCACCTTTAATCTGGGAGATGTTCTGATCGGAATCGGCAGCGTTTTCGTCGTGATTGCGGCAGTGATCGCACAGCTTCGCGGAAAGAAGAAATAGACATAAGAAAAAGAATGCCCCCATCGGGAATCTGTGTGTTTGCAGAGTTCGGATGGGGGCAGTTTTATATGCAAGAGGCTGTATTCAGTTAAAAAACTCACGGATCTGTTCTGCAATGATCTGCATCAGCCGTGTACGGGCTTCCACGCTTGCCCATCCGATATGTGGTGTGATCAGCAGATTGTCATGATCTAAAATCTCAAGAAGTGGTGAGGAAGCACGCATCGGTTCTTCTGAAAGCACATCCAGTCCGGCAGCGGCAATCTGTCCGTTTTTTAATGCGTCTGCAAGCGCCGTTTCGTCGATGATCGGACCGCGTCCCAGATTCAGCAGGATCGCATTGGATTTCATTTTTTGAAAAGCGGCAGAATCCAACAGATTTTCGGTATATTCATTGAGCGGCGCATGGACCGAGATAATATCGGACTGTGACAGCAATGTGTCAAGATCGACTTGTCGGTAGCCGTCCTGCGGATCACGTCCGGAAGCGGAATAATACAGCACATCTGCACCGAAGGCTGCTGCAAGATCCGCAACTTTCCGACCGATCGCACCGAGTCCGATGATGCCCCAGGTCATGCCGGAAATCTGATGAAAATGCCGCGCAAAATGTGTGAACATCGTATCATTCAGATAGCGGCGGTCTTTTACATACTCATCATAGTAACGCAGATGTTCCAGTAAGTAAAACAGCATGGCAAATGTATGCTGGGCAACGGAATCGGTGGAGTATCCGGCAACATTTCTCCAGGCAATGCCGCGGCGGTCCAGATAAGCTTTGTCCAGATTGTTGGTTCCGGTGGCAGTCACACAGACCAGTTTTAAATGAGAAGCCGTGTGGATCGTCTGTTCGTTGACAGGAATCTTGTTGACGATCAGAACGTCTGCATCTGTCGCACGTTCCGGGACTTCCTCCGGAAGAGTGAAATCATATTCCACAACGTCTCCCAGTTTCCGAAACGGCGAAAAATCAATATCTTCACCGATCGTCTTTTTGTCAAGAAATACAAGTTTCATGTGAAGCGCTCCTTTCGTTTTCAGGTTTAGGTAACAGTGCAGCCATACGACCGGCGCGGGCTGAACTGCTCCGGATTTAGGGGGGCTTTTGTACTTTACATCTTTATTATTATATAGTATTCTAGTAGAGCAGACAAGAATTGACACAAAGAAACAAAGAAAGCAGGCGATAGAAGATGATACAGGACATTGCTCCGCACCTCTATGATAATGCCTATAAACCGGAGGCGCCGGACAAAGACAGCATCGCGCTCTATTATGAAGATCATGTCTGTCTGATGGCACGGACAACAGAGGCGATCCGATATCCGCGGTTTGAAGAACTGGAAGCGGACAATGAAGAGATTTATGAAGAATGGACGTATTTATTTACGATCGACGAACAGCGGTATTATCTGGTGGAGAAATTGAATCTTCCGGGAACTTCTTCCTTTACATTGGAAAATACCGAGATTTTCCGGTATGTGAAGCCGAGGCATCTTGCATTTGCGGGGATTACAGGCTATCAGCTTTATCAATGGTATCAGGATCACCGATACTGCGGACGTTGCGGAAAGCGTATGAAGCAGGATGCGAAAGAACGGATGTTGTACTGTGAATCTTGTAAAAATATGGAATATCCGAAGATCTGTCCGGCGGTGATCATCGGTGTGACAGACGGAAACCGGATATTGATGTCAAAATATGCGGGAAGAGCCTATAAGAAGTATGCGCTGATCGCCGGATTTACAGAAATCGGCGAGACGGTGGAAGAGACGGTAAAACGCGAAGTGATGGAAGAAGTCGGATTGAAAGTGAAGAACATCCGGTATTACAAGAGTCAGCCGTGGTCTTTCAGCGACACTTTACTTTTGGGATTTTACTGCGATCTGGACGGGACAGATCAGATCACACTTGACGAAGAAGAACTGGCGCTGGCAGAGTGGTTTGACCGGAAAGACATTCCGGAGATGGAGACGACAGAGAGTCTGACCAATGAGATGATCCGGCATTTTAAGTATGAAATGAAAGAATTTTCAGAATAAGTAAAATAATAAATAGCGTTGGTTCTCCTTGTACACTGACGCTAAAATAATAGAAAAAAGCAGGAGGCAAAAACATGAGAGCAGAATTTGACGAGACACTGGTAATAGGAAATGAGATGATCGACGGACAGCATAAGGAACTGATCGACAAGATCAATAAGCTGTTGGATAGTTGTGAAGTCGGAAACGACAAGCTGACAGCGATCAAGACGCTGGATTATCTTGCAGATTATACGGATTTTCATTTCGGAGAAGAAGAAAAGCTGCAGGAATCCATCTCCTATCCGGGAATCGAGCAGCACAAAAAAGAGCATGAGAAGCTTCGCAGAGTCGTAGAAGAACTGCATGAGATGCTGGAAGAGCAGGAGGGACCGACGGAGGCGTTCGTAGCTCAGGTTCAGGAAAATGTCATCAACTGGCTGTACAACCATATCAAAGGTTTTGACCGTTCGGTGGCAGAATATAAGAATATGCGCGGAAACAGCGAGATCCTGTAATGCGTAAGTTCCTGACGGATCTATCTGTATCAGCATCGGAGCATCCGCACCGAACCATCCGCATCGATATGCGAAAATAGTTGACGAAGTTTATTTTGTTCAATAAAATGGATAAATGGAAAGCATTTGCGGATTATATTTAAGAGATATAATTTGTAAATGCTTTTTTTGTATAGACGACGAGCCAAAGTCCGGGCTTGCCCGAGACCTTGGCGACTGCTTACAATCCCGGAATGTGCCTTTTGGCACTTCCGGTGGTTGATGGGGTGGAAGTATAAAACAGATATTTTTTAGGCGTCTTCGTACGTTGAGGAGTGAAATGATGAAAAAAATAAACTGGAAAAGATTGGTATATGATCTGTTTATTGATTCGATAAGTGGGCTTTTGATCGGAATCGGAATTTACAACTTTGCGGCAAATGCGGAATTTCCGTTGGCCGGAATTTCCGGCATCGCATTGATCTTTTACCGGCTATTCGGACTTCCGATCGGCTGGGGAACGATGCTGATGAATATTCCGATCGCGATCGGCTGTTATAAGACATTGGGAAGAGAGTTTTTTGTACGTTCTGTGCGGTCATTGATCATTACTTCGCTGTTTACGGATTATATTGCACCGCTGTTTCCGGTTTATTCCGGTGACCGGATGCTGGCGGCGATCTGTACTGGAATTATTTCCGGACTTGGATATGCGCTGATCTTCATGAACAATTCTTCCACCGGAGGTATGGATTTTGTTTCGGTGGCGATACGCGTGAAAAATCCGCATCTCTCTCTTGGAAAGATCGTATTTGTGCTGGATTTCATTATCGTAATGCTGGGCGGAATCATTTTCAAAGATGTGGACGCAACGATCTATGGTCTGATCATCACATTCCTTTTGACCTATGTGATCGATAAAGTCATGTACGGGATCGATGCGGGAAAGATGACGCTGATCGTGACGGATCATGGGAAACTGGTGGCAGAGAAAATCGACGAATATATCGGACGCGGCGCGACGCTTCTGAAGGCAGAGGGAAGCTACACAAGAGCGGATAAAGAGGTTGTGATGTGCGCCTGCAATAATAAACAGATGTATACGATCAAACGGCTTGTAAAAGAAGTGGACGAGAATGCCTTTATCGTGATCATGGAGTCCAATGAAGTCGTAGGTGAGGGCTTTAAGGAAGCATAAGGAAAAAGACCGTACAAAGAGAAGCAAAGAAAAAAGAGGAAGAAGAGGGGAAGAGAAGAAGCAGAGAGGGCGAAGATGGGAGGAAGAAATATGCAGCCGGTGACAGTGAGAAACTTAACGATCGGAGAGGGAATACCGAAAATCTGTGTGCCGATCGTCGGAAATACGAAAGAACAGATTTTAAAAGAGGCAGAGGAGATACCGGGACTTCCGGTCGATCTGGCAGAGTGGAGAGCAGACTGGTTCGAGTCGGTCTTCGATTTGGAACAGGTGAACGAGGTACTGATGGGGCTACGGAAAATATTAGGAGAAATCCCTCTGTTGTTTACCTTTCGCACTTCGCGTGAGGGTGGTGAAAAAGCGATTGAACCAGAAGCATATATCGAACTGAACCGAAAAGCGGCGGAGAGTGGATATGTGGATCTGGTGGATGCAGAATTATTTACAGGAGATGATAAGGTACAGAAGATCATCGCGGGGGCACATGCCTGTGGTGTGAAAGTGATCGTTTCCAATCATGATTTTGAAAAAACGCCGGAAAAAGAGGAACTTGTGAAACGACTTACGCACATGCAGAAGCTGGGGGCAGATATTCCGAAGATCGCAGTGATGCCAAAGGACAGACAGGATGTGCTGACATTACTTGCAGCCACGGCGGAAGTATCAGAGAAAGCGGCATGTCCGATCATTACGATGTCTATGGCGGGAAACGGTATAGTAAGCCGTCTGTGCGGAGAAGTATTTGGTTCGGCTGTGACATTCGGCGCAGGGAAAAGGGCGTCTGCTCCGGGACAGATCGGCGTGGAAGAGCTAAGGAAGATTCTTACGGTTCTGCACGGTGGGATGAAATAAAGAATAAAAAGACCGGTGAAAGGACGGGCAGGAAAGCGTCGTCCTTTCATCGGTCTTTATAAAAGTTAGAAAGCGGAATCGGTTTGATTTAGTCCCATTTAATATGAACGACCGGTTTGATCAGATCTCTTGGTTTTTCATCCATCACAGTAAAAGCGTCCTGAATTTTATCAAATCCCTCATATTGGTAATTCAATAATTTTTCCGGAGCGATTCTGCCGGCTTGGATCAGATTCAGCATTTTTTTGATACGATATGCGCCGCCCGGACAGAAACCGCCCCGAATGGTGATATCTGACATACCGAGACCCCACAAATAAGTCGGAATATTGAAAGTGTCAGTGACATCATAGAAATTGACATTGGCGATCGTTCCGTTGTTTTTTACCAGCATCAATGCCTGATTCATGGATTCGGCGCTTCCTCCGGCGATGATCGCACAATCTACTTTTCCGCCCTCTTTTTCAAGAATCTGTTGAACGAGATCCCCGTCTTTGTAACTGATGATATCGGTTGCGCCGTATTCTTTGGCAAGTTCCGCACAATTTTTTCGTGTTCCGATGGCATAAATATTTCCGGCGCCGCGAAGTTTGGCTCCGGCAACTGCCATCAGTCCGACCGGTCCGATTCCGAATACGACAACACTGTCTCCCAATTGCACATCTGCCATCTCTACTCCGTAAAATCCTGTGGACATCATATCAACGGTCATCAGCGCAGCATCTACGGATACGCCTTCCGGAAGCAGGACCAGATTTGCATCAGCATTATTGACAGAAAAGAATTCTGCGAAAACTCCGTCTTTGGAAGACAGGAATTTGAAACTTTTCATTGGTCCCATATCGTGTGCATTGTTTGCGCCCCGTTGTTGTACGCCTAATTCATTCCAGTCCGGTGTACAGCAGGGAACTACGACTACATCTCCCGGTTTGAAATTCCGTACTAATGCACCAACTTCTACGACTTCGCCCACAGCTTCGTGTCCGAGAATCAGATTTTCTTTTGGACCGGAGCCGCCGTGCATGGCATGTGTGTCAGAAGAACATGGTGCAACTGCGATCGGTCTTACCAGTGCGTCCATAGGACCAAATGTCGGCTTTTCCTTTTCAAGCCATCCATGTTCTCCAACTTTGATCATTCCATATCCTTTCATTTTATTCTCCTCCTGTCGATGGAATTTATATTACACTTGTAACATATCTTTTTCTAGTATAGTATAGAAAGAAAACATCTACAAGAAGACGGCATGAAAGTGTTACAAAACGGAGGAAATTGTATTTGAATACCAGGTTGTATACAGAAAATCAGATCGTACAGGAAAGTATTTTTACCGCACTGATACAGTTGATGCAGAAGAAAGAATTTCATAATATTACGATCACTGAAATTACGGAAAAAGCCGGTGTGTCGCGGATGTCTTATTATCGTAATTATTCTTCAAAGGAAGATATACTGATTAAATATCTAGATCGTATTTTTGATGAATATCTGACAGAACTTTTGAGGCTGAAAAAGTGCACCAAATATGACATCGCGAAAATTTATTTTTCGAATATGCGGAGACATAAGCAATTTTGGATTACAGTCATCCGTTCCAATATTAGTTATCTGATTCCCCAAAAAGTGGATATTTATATCAATGATCTGTTTGAAAAATATTTCAGAAGTGAATATCATCCTAAAGCTTTTAAAGAGTATATCTTCGATTATTATGCGGGAGGTCTTTATAAAACTTCTGTGAAATGGATTCAAAATGGAATGAAAGAAAGTGATGAAGAAATGGCGGAATTGATCTGCAGATTGTCGGATTTTATAGAGATTTTGTGATGGCATTTTCACGGGGAAGTATAGCGTCAGTGTACAAGGGGAGAAGTGTCCTGCAAGCAAAATAAAACAAATTAGCACTCAACTCTTGACAGTGCTAACAAATAGTGTTATTGTTATATCGTCGATAGAACAAAAGTGATATCCGGCAGGATGATCCAGCCGGAATCTGGAAGTAGTGAAAGGAGGTTTTGCTATGAATATAAACAAATTTACACAAAATTCACTTCAGGCGGTACAGGGGTGCGAGAAACTCGCATATGACTATGGAAACCAGGAAATTGCTCAGGAGCATCTTTTATATGCACTTGTCACACAGAACGACAGTCTGATCTTAAAATTGCTTGAAAAAATGGGGTATCAGGGAACGCTCGTTGTCAATCGTGTGGAAGAGATGCTGAAGAAGCGTCCGAAAGTACAGGGCGGTCAGGTCTATGTCGGACAGGATCTGAATAATGTCCTGATCCATGCGGAAGATGAAGCAAAGCAGATGGGCGACGAGTATGTCTCTGTGGAGCATCTGTTCCTTGCACTTTTGAAATATGCCAGCCGGGAGATGAAAGCATTTTTTCAGGAAATGGGGATCAGCCGGGAGGGATTTCTTCAGGCACTGTCTTCCGTTCGGGGCAATCAGCGGGTGACAAGCGACAACCCGGAAGCAACTTATGACACATTGAATAAATATGGGCAGGATCTGGTAGAGCGTGCCAGAGATCAGAAGCTGGATCCGGTCATCGGAAGAGATGAGGAAATCCGGAATGTGATTCGGATCCTGTCCCGTAAGACAAAGAACAATCCGGTACTGATCGGCGAACCGGGAGTCGGTAAGACTGCTGTGGTCGAGGGACTTGCCCAGCGGATCGTCAAAGGCGATGTGCCGGAGGGACTGAAAGATAAGACGATCTTCTCACTGGATATGGGCGCGCTTGTTGCAGGGGCAAAGTACCGTGGTGAATTTGAGGAACGTCTGAAAGCTGTATTGGAGGAAGTGAAGAACAGTGACGGAAAGATTATCCTGTTCATCGATGAACTTCATACGATCGTCGGAGCCGGGAAGACAGACGGCGCGATGGATGCAGGCAATATGTTAAAACCGATGCTTGCCCGTGGCGAACTGCACTGTATCGGCGCGACGACCTTGGACGAGTATCGTCAGTATATAGAGAAAGACGCTGCGCTTGAGAGACGGTTCCAGCCGGTTATGGTGGAGGAACCGACGGTGGAAGATGCGATTTCGATCCTGCGTGGGTTGAAAGAACGCTATGAAGTATTCCATGGTGTAAAGATCACGGACAGCGCGCTCGTGGCAGCGGCAATGCTGTCAAACCGGTATATTTCGGATCGTTTTCTTCCGGATAAAGCGATCGATCTTGTGGATGAAGCATGTGCGCTGATCAAGACAGAGCTGGATTCCATGCCGACGGAGCTGGATGAACTGAGCCGGCGGATCATGCAGCTTGAGATCGAAGAGGAAGCGCTGAAAAAAGAAGACGATCGGTTGAGTCAGGAACGACTCGTGCATCTGCAGGAAGAACTGGCAGGACTGCGGGAAGAGTACGCAGGACAGAAAGCGCAGTGGGATAATGAAAAATCATCGGTTGAGCGAGTACAGAAGATCCGGGAACAGATCGAACAGGTGAATAAAGATATTCAGAAAGCCCAGAGAGAATACGACCTGAACCGTGCGGCAGAGCTGCAGTACGGACAGCTTCCGCAGCTGAAAAAACAGTTGGAAGAGGAAGAAGAACGGGTAAAAGAAAAAGAGATGAGCCTTGTTCATGAAGCGGTTACGGATGAAGAAATCGCACGGATCATCTCCAGATGGACCGGGATCCCGGTTGCAAAGCTCAACGAGAGTGAGAGGAATAAAACGCTTCATCTGGCGGAAGAACTGCACAAACGTGTGATCGGACAGGATGAGGGAGTGGAACTTGTAACCGAAGCGATCATCCGCTCCAAAGCAGGGATCAAAGATCCGACCAAACCGATCGGTTCGTTTTTGTTCCTGGGACCTACCGGAGTCGGAAAGACGGAGCTGGCAAAAGCGCTTGCGGCAAGCCTGTTCGACGATGAGAACAATATGGTGCGGATCGATATGAGTGAATATATGGAGAAATATTCCGTGTCCCGTCTGATCGGAGCGCCTCCGGGATATGTGGGATATGACGAGGGCGGTCAGCTTACCGAGGCAGTCCGCAGAAAACCCTATTCCGTTGTCCTGTTCGACGAGGTGGAAAAGGCACATCCGGATGTGTTCAATGTGCTTCTGCAGGTGCTTGATGACGGACGGATCACCGATTCTCAAGGCAGAACCGTGGACTTTAAAAATACGATCCTGATCATGACGTCCAACATCGGGGCAAATTACCTTTTGGACGGGATTGAGGAAGACGGATCGATCGACGAGCAGAACCAGAACATGGTGATGAATGAGCTTCGCGCTCATTTCAGACCGGAATTTTTAAATCGTCTGGATGAAATCATTATGTTTAAACCATTGACGAAATCCAATATTTATGCAATTATTGATTTGCTGGTTGCAGACGTCAACAAGCGGCTGGAAGAAAAAGAGCTTTCCATTGAACTGACCGAAGCGGCGAAAAATTATGTTGTGGAGGGCGGTTATGATCCGATGTATGGCGCACGTCCGTTGAAACGATACCTGCAAAAGAATGTGGAAACGCAGGCGGCACGTCTGATCCTTGCCGGAGACGTCGGACGGGGAGACTGTATTTTGATCGACGTTGTTGACGGTAAGCTGGAACCGCGTGTAAAGAAATAAGAAAGGATTCCGGATTCATGTCATCGGTCATCTTTCATATTGATGTAAATTCAGCGTACTTAAGCTGGACTGCGACAGAAAAATTAAAAAATGGTGCAGCACAGGATCTTCGCGAGATCCCCTCGATCATCGGAGGGGATCAGAAGTCGCGCCACGGCGTCGTACTTGCGAAGTCTGTGCCTGCGAAAAAATACGGCATTCGTACCGGGGAACCGGTGGCGAATGCCTTTCGTAAGTGTCCGAATCTTGTGATGGAGCTTCCCGATCATAAAATGTATCGGCAGAAAAGCGCGATGCTGATGGAATATCTGCGCAGTATTACGACGAAGATCGAGCAAGTCAGTGTGGATGAATGCTATATGGATTTCACGGAAATCGCATCCCAATACGCCTCGCCGGTTTCTGCGGCATTTCAGATAAAAGACAGCATCCGGGAAAAGTTCGGCTTTACGGTAAATATCGGGATTTCTTCTAATAAACTTTTGGCAAAAATGGCGTCGGATTTTGAAAAACCGGACAAAGTGCACACATTGTTTCCGGAGGAAGTTCCGCTGAAAATGTGGCCGCTTCCGATCGGAGAATTATTTATGGCGGGAAGATCCAGTGTGGAAGCGTTGAAAAAGCTGGAGATCGATACGATCGGAGAGCTGGCGAATGCAGATCTTGGTCTGATCGAATTGCATTTGAAAAGCCATGGAAAAATGCTGTGGGAATTTGCAAACGGGATCGATCATTCGGAAGTACAGCCGGAGCAGTCAGAGGCAAAGGGAGTCGGAAATTCGACGACGCTGTCAGAAGATGCCGCCACTGTCGAAGAAGCAATGAAAGTGTTTTATAAGCTGGCAAAAAGTGTCGGGGCAAGACTGCGAAAAGCAGGACAGAGAGCCGGAATGGTGAGCATGGAGATCAAATATTATGATTTTCGGACAGCTTCCCATCAAAAACAGCTTTTAAAACCGACCAATGAAGATCAGGTTCTTTATGAGACTGCCTGCCAGTTGTTCAAGGAGATATGGAGCGGAGAACCGGTTCGTCTGCTTGGGATCCGGACGGCGAAATTATCTGCGGAATCAGAACCGGAACAGATGACATTGTTTGATATGGAATTGCCGCAGCCGCCGGATGAGAAGCATCAAAGGCTGAATGCGGCGATGGAGGCGATCCGGAAGCGTTATGGAAACGATGCGGTCAAAAAGGCAAGCCTGATGAAAAAGACGGACGGAAAGAACGACGGCAAGAAGAAAAAGAACGAGAGATAAGAACAAGAGAAATGAATGAGAGAAAAGAATGAGAGAGAAGAATTATAATATTGAGTTGATCCGGACCATTTCCTTTATTCTGGTCATCGTGATCCATGTGACGAATTATTTTTGCAGGGCATTTGGGAAGATCAATATGGGAGAATATGGGTTTGCGCTGATCCTGGATACTTTTGCGAGAGTGAGCGTTCCGTGTTTCTTTATGATCAGCGGAGCGATGCTTTTGGGGAGAACAGAATCCGCAGCCAAAAACTGGAACAGACTGATCCGGTTTCTGCCGCCGCTTCTGTTTTGGAGTGTTGTATATTATATGTTCAATATATATTATATGGGAAGTGATTTTGAACTTTCGGAGATTTTAGCTGTGCCGGCGGAACCCCACCTCTGGTATTTATATGCGATGATCCCGATCTATCTCGTACTCCCTTTTTTTCAGGCTATGTTCCGGGGGATGAACGATAAACTGTTTTATTTACTTGCGGTTCTGGGAACAGGCGTGGAGATCGTGATGTATGTGCTGTCACTTTTCGGGATTGAACCTTACTACGATGTTCCGCTCTTCGGAGACCGGATTTATGCATATTATTTTATGCTGGGGTATATTTTATGGAAATATAAAGACTCGTCTCGGATCCATACGAGGAATCTCTGGATCATTTTCATTGCAAGCAATGTGATAAATATTTGCCTGACGGCGATGGTCAGTGTGGGAACAGGAGAACATCTGGAACGGACATTGGAATATGGATGTCCTTTTGTGATGGCGAGTGCAGGAGCATTCTTTCTGCTGATGGTGCGTGCCGGAAACGGACAGATCCGGATAAGCAGTCCATGGAAAAAGCGGATCGACGCGTTGTGCTCCTGTTCGTTTGGGATTTATCTGATCCATATTTTATTTCTGGATAATTACAAAAAACACTTAGAGGCGGAGGCTGTCTCGGTCTGGATTGCAGTGCCGATGCTGACAGTCTCGATCCTCTTAGTATCATTCTTAAGTGTCTGGCTGATCCGAAAACTTCCGGGTGGAAAAGCGATCACCTAGGAAATCTTCGGAATCGGGTAACTTTGGAATCTGATCTATATAGAATTTAATATCTGCGGCGGCGTTCTCTCTGGGCGCGCCGTCTTGCTTCCATTTTCCGGTAGGCATAGGCTTCCTGACGCTTTGCTACGCGGGCGGGAGTCAGGAAAAGCCAGCAGATCAGCCGGACGGTCAGGATTCCGCCGAACGCGCCGATACTGTCGATGCACACATCTTTCACAGACGGACCTCGTCCCTCCACGAACGACTGGTGATATTCATCGCCGCAGGCAAATGCAACGCAGATGAGTCCGGCTACGAGCATCAGCGGAAAACCACGGAGTCCGTAGACATAAAAAGGAAACGATACTGCGACGGCAAGCAGAAAATATTCTGTCATATGTGCGAGTTTCCGGATCGGATATTCAATCTCATAAGCATACTGTCCGATCGTCCATTCATCGAGTCCTTTATCGAGGATCTCATTTCCGATTTCTACAATTTTATAGCTGACTTCGTAACTAAGGTTTCCGGAAAGTTCTCCCGTTTGCGCTGAAAACTGAAAGATGAGATACATCATCAGAAGTGCGGGCAGAAACGAAAGTGGTTTCAGGAAAAATAAAGCGACTTTTTTCATGGGTACCTCCTTCTTTTTTAAAACCATAGTATGCCACTTTTTATCAGATTTGTAAAGTGCGGCGAATAGACAAAAATGGGGAAATGTACTATCATATCAGAAGAAGCAGATATTGCTGGAAAGGAGTTCTATTTATGGAAAATACATTGTATCTTGAATGTTATTCCGGCATCAGCGGCGACATGACCGTGGCGGCGCTTTTAGATCTGGGCGCGGATGAAACGGTTTTGAGAAAAGCGCTGAAAAGTCTGCCGGTAGATGGATTTGAAGTTGAGATCGGTCGGGTGAAAAAATCGGGACTGGACGCCTGCGATTTCCGGGTTCTCTTGGATGCGGCGCATGAAAACCATGATCATGATATGACATATCTGCATGGACACGAGCATCCGCACGACCACGAGCATCCGCATGACCACGAACATTCTCATGACCATGAGCATGCACATGCCCACGGGCATTCCCATGTACACAGGGGGCTTTCCGAGATTCGGCAGATCATTGATGCTGCGGATATGACCAAAGCTGCAAAGGAGACGGCAAAAAAGATTTTTCAGGTTCTTGCTGAAGCAGAATCCAAGGCACATGGCGTTCCGGCGGAGAAAGTACATTTTCACGAGGTAGGGGCGGTTGATTCGATCGTTGATATTCTTGCCGTATCCGTCTGTCTGGATGATCTCTCCATTCGGAAAGTGATCGTTCCGGAACTGTATGAGGGACGCGGCTGTATCCGCTGTCAACACGGCGTGATTCCGGTTCCGGTTCCGGCTGTTGTGAACATTGCGCAGGCGCATGATCTGAAACTCCATTTGACGGAAGTGGAGGGGGAACTGGTGACACCGACGGGAGCGGCGATCGTGGCAGCCGTGCGGACGGATGAGCAGCTTCCGAAACATTTTCAAGTGAAAAAGATCGGGATCGGCGCGGGAAAGCGGGACTATGAAAGCCCCGGGATCTTACGGGCAATGCTGATTGAAGAGACAGGAACGGACAGAGACCGGATTTTCCGCTTGGAGACGAACATTGACGACTGCAGCGGCGAGGCAATGGGATATGTGATGAAGCGGCTGATGAAAGCGGGAGCGAAAGATGTTCATTACATCCCGGTGTTTATGAAAAAGAACCGGCCGGCATATGAACTGGTTGTCTTATGTGAGGAATGTGACATTCCGGAGATGGAGCAGATCATTTTTGAGGAAACAACGACGATCGGGATCCGCCGTATGGAGATGGAGCGAACCGTTTTAAAACGGGAACAGATGAAAATGAAGACAGAACTGGGGGAGGCAAGCGTAAAGATGTGTACGCTTCCGAATGGAAAGCACCGTTGTTATCCGGAATACGAGGATGTAAAAAAAATCGCAAAGCGTCAGGGGATCAGCTACGATGAAGTTTATCGTCAGATCAGGCAGAGTGCGGAAGAAAGCAGGGGAAATCAAAAGTGAGAGAAGCACTTGCATCAAAAAGAAATGAAATGGAACAGTGGCTGCGGGAAGAGATAAAGGAAGACTGTGCGGTGGCATTTTCCGGAGGTGTGGACAGCGCCCTGCTTTTGAAACTGGTCTGTGGCGCGGCAAAGGGAAGTAAGACGAATGTTTACGCGGTGACGATGCAGACGACATTACATCCGGCGGCGGAGATCACCCACGCAAAAAAGGTTGCGGAAGAAATCGGAGCAAGACATCTGGTCGTGCCTGTAGATGAACTGGCAGAGGCAGGAATGCAACAAAATCCGGTGGATCGGTGTTACCGTTGTAAGAAACTGTTGTTCACAAAGTTGGTAGAAAAAGCGGCGGAATATGGGGTGTCCATGATTTTAGAGGGGACAAATGCAGAAGACCTGAACGGATACCGTCCGGGATTTTTGGCGGTACGGGAATTGGGGATCCACAGTCCTCTGGTGCAGTTTGGACTTACAAAAGAAGAGGTACGCGCATGGGCGGAAGAACTGGGACTGTCGGTTTCCAACCGTCCGGCGATGCCCTGTCTTGCGACACGTTTTCCCTACGGTACGACGCTTTCTTATGGAGAAATGCGAAAAGCAGAGCAGGGAGAGGAATATCTCAGAGGGCTCGGACTTTACAATGTACGGCTCCGGATTTACGGAGATCTTGTGCGGATCGAGGCGGATCCGGAAGCATTTTCCATATTGGAAGCGCGGAGGCTGGAGATAGTCCAAACGTTAAAAATGATCGGATACCGGTATATCACGCTTGATCTGGAGGGGTTCCGTTCCGGAAGTATGGACATTGGCATCACAAACGCGTATAATGAAAGGGCAGTGCAAAAAGAAGAAAGATAAAAACAAAAAAGTGTAAGAACAGGAGGAAGAAAGATGTTAGATAAAAAGGTAGTAGAATTGTTAAATCAGCAGGTAAACAAGGAGTTTTATTCCGCATATCTGTATCTGGATTTTTCCAACTATTATTATAATGAGGGGCTGGATGGTTTCGGTAACTGGTACAAGATCCAGGCACAGGAAGAACGGGATCATGCCATGCTGTTTATCCAGTATCTGCAGAACAACGGTGAGCAGGTCGTACTGGAAGCAATCGATAAACCGCAGATCGACCTGACAAGTGCAAAAGCAGTGTTGGCGGAGGGACTCAAACATGAGCAGTATGTCACCGGTCTGATCCACAATATTTATGATGCGGCATATTCTGTAAAAGATTTCCGCACTATGCAGTTTTTGGACTGGTTTGTAAAAGAACAGGGAGAGGAAGAGACAAACGCAGATAATCTCGTGAAAAAATACGAACTGTTCGGCGGAGATCCGAAGAGCTTGTATATGCTGGACAATGAACTTGGCGCACGGGTATATTCCGCACCGTCTCTGGTACTTTAATTATGAACCGGGAGAAAGTGATCTGTGCCTGTCATCATGTGACGGCAGGGGAGATCGAAGATGCGGTAAAAGATGGAGCAGCTTCATTTAAAGAAGTGAAAAAGTTGACCAAAGCGGGAAAAAGCTGTGGTAAATGCAAGAAAAAGGTGAAAAAATTTATGGAGGCTATTCTGGAAGAGCAAAATATTGAGAATCCGGAATGCGTCTGCGCAGAACCGGGACGGGATGCGGAAAGGGAGACGCAGCCGATGAAATATGATTTTACAACGATCATGGATCGGCGCGGAAAAGATGCGATCGCAGTGGACGAGATCCCGTTTGAGAACGTGGAAGTAAAAGAGGGATTTGACCGGATCCCGATGTGGGTTGCGGATATGAACTTCCAGACGGTCCCGACCGTGGCGGAAGCGATCATCGAGAGAACCAAACATCGTGCGTATGGATATTTTATGCCGAGAGAAGAGTACTATGACGCAATTATTAACTGGCAAAAGACACGAAATCATGTCGAGGGACTTACAAAAGAATGTATCGGATATGAAAATGGCGTGTTGGGCGGTGTGGTCAGCGCGTTAAATGTGTTCTGTTCCAGAGGAGACAAAGTGCTTCTGCATTCTCCGACTTATGTAGGGTTTACCCATGCGCTTGAGAACAACGGTTACGATATCGTCCATAGTCCGCTGAAACGGGATGAAGACGGGATCTGGAGAATCGATTTTGAGGATATGGAACAGAAATTAAAAGAACAGCATATCCATGCGGCGGTATTCTGTTCCCCGCATAATCCATGCGGACGTGTGTGGGAGCGTTGGGAACTGGAGCGCGTGATGGAGCTGTACCGTAAATATGACGTGATGGTCGTGTCCGATGAGATCTGGTCAGACATCATTCTGGACGGATATACGCATATCCCGACACAGTCAGTTTCGGAGGATGCCAAACAGCGCACGGTTGCACTTTATGCGCCGTCGAAGACATTTAACCTGGCAGGTCTGATCGGAAGTTATCATATTATTTACAATCCACAGATCCGCGACCGGGTGATGAAAGAATCGTCATTGTCTCATTATAATATGATGAATGTTCTCTCCATGCATGCCTTGATCGGCGCGTACAAACCGGAGGGACAGGAATGGGTGGACGAACTTTGTAAAGTGCTGAGCGGCAATGTGGACTATGCCTGGAATTATATCCGGGAACATTTTAAAGGGGTATCTGTTTCCAGACCACAGGGAACTTACATGCTTCTTCTGGATTGTACACAGTGGTGTGAGGAACATAAAAAGACGATCGACGAAGTACAGCGCGCAGGCGTGGAAGTCGGCGTGATCTGGCAGGACGGACGTCCGTTCCACAGTCCGTGCGGAATCCGGATGAATCTGGCGCTTCCGCGTGTGCTCGTAGAAGAGGCATTTGACAGACTGAATAAGTATGTATTTGCGGAATGTTAAATCTATGTAAAATCATGGTTAAATAAACGAAAATCCAGTTTAAGTTCTTGTAAAATCGTGTTACAATGTGAACCGGTGTCGATTCCAAAGGGAAACGCACCGGTTTAAAAATGAGAAAAGAATTCGATTTTAGGAGAATGAGAAAATGGAATTGAAAGATTTACTGTCATTGCTTGGCGGACTGGCGTTGTTCCTGTACGGAATGCAGATGATGAGCAACGGTCTGGAAACGGCTGCCGGCAACAAGATGAAGCAGATCCTCGAGAAACTGACTTCCAACCGTATCAAAGCGGTTCTGGTCGGAGCAGTGATCACGGCGGTGATCCAGTCTTCTTCCGCAACGACTGTCATGGTAGTCGGATTTGTAAACTCGGGACTGATGACACTGAACCAGGCTGTATGGATCATCATGGGAGCCAACATCGGTACAACGATCACCGGTCAGTTGATCGCACTTGATATCGGAGCGATCGCGCCGCTGATCGCATTTCTCGGCGTTGCCTGCATCATGTTTATGAAGAATGAAAAAGCGAGACATATCAGTGAGATTTTTGCGGGACTCGGTGTGCTGTTCATCGGAATGGACATGATGAGCAGTTCGATGCAGCCGCTCCGGGATTCGGCAATGTTCATGGACTTTATGACAAGCTTTTCCAACCCGCTGCTAGGAATTCTCGTCGGCGCGGTATTTACCGCGATCATCCAGTCTTCTTCCGCATCGGTCGGTATTTTGCAGGCGCTTGCCGCGACGGGGATGATCCCGCTGTCCAGTGCGGTGTATATTCTGTTTGGTCAGAATATCGGAACTTGTATCACAGCCGTACTCGCTTCGATCGGAACAAAGACGAATGCCAAACGTACGACAGTGATCCATCTGCTGTTCAATATCATCGGAACGACGGTATTTACGATCATATGTATGGTGACGCCGTTCGTACAGCTGATGGAATCTATCACAGCAGATCCGGTAGCGCAGATCGCCAATACACATACGGCATTTAACATCGTGACCACATTATTGCTTCTGCCGTTCGGAAACAAACTGGCAGAGATTGCCGTGAAGATTCTTCCTGACAATGAAAAAGAGGAAGAGACGATCCAGAAACTGATGTATATCCGTCCGTTTGAGAGCAACTATCCGGTGGGACATGCCGCAGTGGTGATCTCGCAGATCCAGCGTGAGATCGACCGTATGCTCGAAAAAACAAGAAAGAATGTGGAGCAGAGTTATGATGCGGTGCTCGCAGGAGACGCGGGACGGCTGGAAGAGATACAGGAGCGGGAAGATTATATCGATTATCTGAACGGTGAGATCGCCCGCTATATCGTAAGTCTGATGTCAGTGGAAATGTCGGAACGGGACACAAAGAGTATCAACAGCTATTATCTGATGCTCGGGAATGTGGAACGGATCGGAGACCATGCGATCAATATTGCGGAATACACCCAGTTTATGAAAAAATGGGAGATCCGTCTTACAGAAGAAGAAAAAGAAGAGATCGTGAAGATGAAAGAGATCAGCCGCCAGACGTTGGAAGCCTTGTCTCTGGAAGACGAGACGAAATCAGCAGAAATCCTCGCACGGGTTTCCGAGGGTGAAAAAGAGATCGACGAGATGCAGAAGAAGTATCTGAAACGTCAGATCAAACGTGCGAAAAAAGGAGAAAGCAAAGCAGAGTGCGGAATTATGTTCTCTGAGATGCTGACCGATTTTGAACGGATCGGAGATTACGCGCTGAACGTGGCGCAGTTATATGATGAGATGGCGTAAGCCATCTCATTTTGTCGTAAGGAAGAGTTGTAAAGAAGAGTCGTAAAGAAGAGGAGAAACATATGAAAATATATGCCGCGCCACTGGAGGGAATCACAGGATATGTGTTCCGCAATGCCTTTCACAGTTGTTTTGACTGTGTGGACAAATATTTTATCCCGTTTATCAATCCGAACCAGCACGGACATTTGAGCAGCAGGGAACGGCAGGATATCCTGCCGGAAAATAATCAGGGGATGTACGCAGTTCCGCAGATTTTGACGAACTGCGCGGAAGATTTTCTGCGTACGGCGAAAAAACTTTCCCAGTATGGATACACGGAGATCAATTTGAATCTGGGATGTCCGTCCAAGACCGTAGTGACAAAAGGACGCGGATCCGGTTTTCTGGCATTTCCGGAAGAACTGGACCGGTTTCTGGATAAGATTTTTTCTGAAACGGAGACAGAAATCTCGGTCAAGACGCGGATCGGAAAAGAGCAGCCGGAAGAATTTGAAAAGATTCTGGAAATCTACAATCGATATCCGATGAAAGAGCTGATCGTCCATCCGCGGGTACAGCAGGATTTTTATAAAAACCATCCGAATCTGGAGGTGTTTGCCGAGGTGATGAAAAACAGCAAAAATCCGATCTGCTACAACGGCGATCTGTTTTCTTACGCGGATTATAAAACATTTACGGAACAATTCCCGGATGTGGACACGGTGATGATCGGGAGAGGGCTTTTGATGGATCCGGGGCTGACAAGGCAGATCAAGACGGGAGAAAAGCTTCGGAAAGAGGAATTGAAAGCTTACCATGACAAAGTATATCTCGGATATCAGAACGTGCTGAGCGGAGATAAGACGATCCTGTTTAAAATGAAAGAGTTCTGGGGATTTTTGGCGCCGGCATTTACACACTATGAAAAATATGCCAAGAAGATCAAAAAATCCGAACGGCTGTATGCTTATGAGGCAGCGGTGGAAGCCTTGTTTTCGGAACAGGATCTTGCTGTAGATTCCCGGTAGGAAATCTGTGGCACGAAAACCGGGACCGAAAAACTGATACTGAAAAACTGATAAAAAAACCTCTTTACTTTTTGGTGCGTATGTGCTAATATAAATGATGCGTTCAGTGATCGTTAAGATTTTTGAACGGTAAAGATTATACGTCTGTAGCTCAGTGGATAGAGCGATGCCCTCCGGAGGCATGTGCGGCGGTTCGACTCCGCCCAGACGTGTATTTTTTATGCACATACACTTTACTTCTGTGAAGTGAAAAAGTGATAAAGAGAAAAGTTTATAAAAAGTTGAGGGGCGAGGAAATTGCACGGTTATAAAAATGCATTTAAAAAGGCGTTTCCGTATACGATCCCGGTGCTGACAGGATACTTGTTTATCGGGATTGCGTTTGGAGTGATGTATGCGGAAAAAGGATATTCCGCATGGTGGGCGGTTCTTATGAGTCTGCTTGTCTATGCTGGTTCGGGACAGTATCTGGCAGTCCGGTTCTTTGTTCCGGGGATTTCGTTTTTTCAGGTGATATTCATGACATTGATGGTGAATATCCGTCATGTGTTTTACGGTTTATCGCTGCTTGGGAAATTCAACCGGATGGGGAAGAAGCGCTGGTATATGATCTTCGGACTGACCGATGAAACGTATTCTCTTCTGTGTACGACAAAAGTGCCGGAGGAAGTGGATGAGGAAAAATTTTTGTTTGCGATCGCGATCCTGGATCAGAGTTACTGGGTGATCGGTTCTTTTATCGGCGGCGTATTAAAAAGTGTTCTGCCGTTTAATGCCGAGGGGATCGAGTTTGCAATGACCGCATTGTTTATCGTGATCTTTTTGGAACAGTGGATGGAGAAAAAGAACCGGATTCCTGCGTTGATCGGCGTTGTATCAGCGGTCGTATGCCTGCAGATCTTCGGAAGCGGAAGTTTTGTCCTGCCGACGATGATCGTATGTATCGGGATTTTATTTTTATTGAGAAAACGTCTGGAGGTGGAAACATGCCGGTAAGTGTGGGAGTATCTTTGGCGATCATTCTGACGGTTGCGGTAACGACGTTTGCGACGAGAGCGCTGCCGTTCCTTGTATTTCCAAAAGGAAAGGCGATTCCGAAGACGATAGAATATCTGGGAAGTGTGCTGACCCCGGCGGTGATCGGAATGTTGGTCGTGTATTGTCTGAAAGATACGCCGGTGATGACGGCGCCGCATGGGCTGCCGGAGTTGATCGCAGCAGGAACGGTAGTGGCACTGCATTTGTGGAAACGGAACAATCTGCTGAGTATCGGAGGCGGGACGATTTTATATATGGTTCTTGTGCAGACGGTATTTTAATATGTCCGGATCATAAAAATAAAAAGCGGGAAACAAAAAAGCTTCCGTAAAAGAGGATTGGATGAGAAAACTCTTTTACGGAAGCTTTTGTCCGTTGTGACAAAGCAGTCCGGTCAATGGATCTGAGGAACTGCTTTGTGTGAAAGATCAGATCAGATTCAGCTTTCTTGTCAGGATCAGATGGGTGATCACATATTGTATGACTGCCATGACGGCTGAAAGCACAAGACTGATCAGAAACGTCCCGGTTAAATAGGTTGACATGGAAGCGGCTTCATTGACCGTATTTGCGGACAAGGCAATTCCGGGCAGCAGTTTGAAGATGATAAGCGCGCCCATGCTGAGTGCGTAAATGATCATGTAAAAAATAAAGTAGACGATCACGCTGAGTAAAAGCCGATGCGCCGGAAAAAGCTGACCGATGGAAATACTGGCATAAAGCATCAATACATTGCTGCCGACGCCGATGATGGATAACAGGACCATCAGCAGGAAAAATTTTGAAAGCGGCATGCCGAGGGAGGCTGTAAATTCCAATGCAATCATCCGATAGGCATTTTGTACGTTCGGGGAAATCCACATAAAATATGCAGCCGAATACAACAGGATCAGATCCAGGATGTTCCAGATGCATCCGGAGAGGATCTTTGCCCAAAGCTGCTGTACCGGGGAAGCCGGAAGCGTCCAGGTCAGGTAGCCCTCGTCCGTAAACAGATTTTTATAAAATCTGGCGGCGATCAGCAGGGCGGTTGCCAGAGAAACTACGCTGAATAACAGGACAAATGCGGAGAAGAACAAAACCAGTACGGATACAAGTTGTTCGGCAGGCGCGTCAAAATCGATCCGATCCAGGAAGAAAACACGTCCGAAGATCGCTGCGATCCACAGCAGAGCATGGATGACGATAAAGATTTTTGCACCATATTTCAAGTCGTATTTGATCAGTTTTTTTAACATTTGAACACCTCCCGGAACAGGCTGTCCACAGATTTTCCACGGTCGGTACGGATCTCATCGACAGAAGCGTTGAGCGCAAGCTGTCCGTTCTGGATAAACAGTACCCGATCCAGGATATTTTCAATATCTGTGATCAGATGTGTGGAAATCAAAAGTGTTGCGTCTTCATTGTAATTTTTCAGGATCATCCTTAGAATATAATCCCGTGCAGCCGGATCGACACCGCCGATCGGCTCGTCTAAAATGTAAAGCTGGGCGTCGCGGCTCATGACGAGGATCAGCTGTACTTTTTCTTTTGTCCCCTTGGAAAGCGCGCGAAGTCTCATGGATGGATCGATCTCAAGGTCGCGGAGCATGCCGGTTGCTGTTTCCAGACTGAAATCATCATAAAATGCTGCAAAGTACTTCAGCATCTCCTGTACTTTCATATGCGGATTGATGTAACTGCGCTCAGGAAGATAGGAAACGATCTTTTTCGTTGCCGGAGAGGGCGCCATCTGTCGGATCATGACCTGACCGGCAGTCGGCGTGAGCAGCCCGTTGATGAGCTTGATCAGTGTGGTCTTGCCGCTTCCGTTGGGACCTAAAAGTCCTACGATCTGTCCTTTTTCCAGTGTCAGATCCAGATTGGATAAGGCATAAAAATTGCCGTATTTTTTGGTCAGAGACTGACACTCAAGTATTACGTTCTCGTTCATTGTTCTGTCTCCTTTTTTATCGCTTCCGTGACAAGTTCGAGGATTTCTTCATCGCAAAAACCAAGTTGTCTCATGCTTGTAAAGAAATCGTGGATATGTGTTTTTGCCAGTTCACTTTTCATATGACTCAGAAGCTTTTTGTCTTCGGTAATAAAACGTCCGCTTGTTCTTTGAGAATAGACGAGTCCGCTGCGTTCCAGTTCGGACAGTGCTTTCTGCATTGTATTTGGATTGACGGCGGCTTCCAGCGCAAGTTCGCGCACGGAAGGGATCTTACCGCCAGGTTGATAAACTCCCTTGATGATATCTTGCTGGATTCGTTCCATAAGCTGCAGGTAAATTGGTCGGTCATTTTCTAAATCCCATGGCATCAAATTCACCTCATTTTCTAAAATTCGTTCGATTTAAAGTCCCGCATCTGCGCATCTGCGAGACTTGCTGCCGGGAAGCGCTCCAGTGCATACTGGAGCGCTTCCCGGTAGTTCTCACAGAAAGCTGTATTAACCATATAATACAATGATATGGTCATTCCTCAGATTTGTCAAGAGAAAGCGCGCAAAATCTGTTCGGGGAGATCCGGGCAAAATGTTCCGCTGCGCAGCATTTCGATTTCATATTTATAAGGCGCATAAGACTTTTTCTTGTTCTCGGGATCCGGGATATACGGCGTCTCCAGAATCTTCGGGACATTTTCAAAGTCTTTATGTGTCACAATATAATGAAGCGCGTCAAAACCGATCTCTCCGAAGCCGATATTGGCATGACGGTCTTTGGCAGCACCGCGTGGATTTTTACTGTCGTTGATATGGAAGACGGCAATCTGATCTTTTCCGAGGATCCGGTCGAATTCTCCGATGACGTCATCGAACTGATGGACAATATCGTAGCCGCTGTCGTTCGTGTGGCAGGTATCGAAACAGACGCGGAGCTTGTCGTTGTAAACGACGCCGTCGTAGATCCGTGCCAGCTCCTCAAAAGTCCGTCCGATTTCAGACCCCTTTCCGGCCATGGTTTCCAGCGCGATACAGCAGTCTGTGCCGGCAGTCAGCACTTCGTTCAATCCTTTGATGATCTGCTTTGTGCCGGCTTCTGCTCCGGCTCCCACATGTGCGCCCGGATGGAGGATCAACGTGTGGCTTTTGCATGCGACCGTCCGCTGGATCTCTTTGTCCAGAAATTCGACTGCCAGTTCAAAGGTTTCCGGTTTGACGGAATTTCCGAGGTTGATGATGTAAGGGGCATGCACGACGATCTCATCGATGCCGTGTTCTTTCATATATTCCCAGGCCGGTTCGATATTCAGTTCACTTAATTCTTTCCGGCGGGTATTCTGCGGTGCGCCGGTATAAAACATAAATGTGTTGGCGCCGTAGGAGACGGCTTCTTTGGCTGAGCCGAGCAGCATCTCTTTTCCGCTCATGCCGACATGAGATCCGATTTTTAATGGTTTCATATCCTGTATCCTTTCCGGATGCCTTTTCGTGCCGGAAATTCCCCGGATCAAGGGGAAAGCAAGACTCCGGAACGGGGCATCCTCAACAATATTTTTCAACTTGCTAGAAACTATTATAGATGATAAAATAGCAAAGGAAAAGAAGAGATTTAAGAAAGAGAGTTGGAAGCGATTTCTCTGAGAAGGAGTGAAGATATGAAAACATTGCTGAATCTTATTACTGCGGAGATGGAGCAGGCGTTTCAGGCGGCAGACTATGATCCGTCTTATGCGAAAGTGACTCTGTCTAATCGACCGGATCTTTGCGAGTACCAGTGTAATGGTGCAATGGCAGCCGCAAAAGCTTATAAAAAGGCGCCGATCATGATAGCAAACGATGTAGTAGAACATTTAAAGGGATGCGAATGCTTTGAAACAGCAGAGGCGGTCAACCCGGGATTTATCAATTTAAAAGTAAGTCCGGCGTATGTGGCGGCATATTTGAATGAGATGGCTCAGGATCCGGCGCTTGGCGTGGAGAAAGAAGTGAACCCGAAGACGATCATGGTAGATTACGGCGGACCGAACGTGGCAAAGCCGCTTCATGTCGGACATTTACGTTCCGCGATCATCGGCGAGAGTGTCAAACGGATCGCGCGTCTGAAAGGGAATAAAGTGATCGGAGATATCCATCTGGGAGACTGGGGATACCAGATGGGACTGATCATCACCGAACTGCAGAAACGTCAGCCGGAACTTCCGTATTTTGACGAAAACTTTGCGGGAGAGTATCCGGAAGAAGCCCCGTTTACGATCGGCGAGCTGGAAGAGATTTATCCGACGGCAAGCGCATATGCGAAAGAGCATGAAGAATATAGGGAAAAAGCATTGCAAGCAACCTATTTGCTGCAGAACGGACACCGTGGATACCGGGCGATCTGGAAACACATCATGCATGTGTCTGTGGAAGATCTGAAGAAGAACTATCAGAATCTGAATGTGGAATTCGACCTCTGGAAAGGCGAGGCGGATGCGCAGAAATATATCCCGGGCATGGTAGAGATGCTCAAAGAGAAAGGATTTGCTCATTATGATGAGGGCGCGCTTGTTGTGGATGTTCAGGAAGAGACGGACAAAAAAGAAGTGCCGCCGTGTATGATCCTGAAATCAGACGGAGCCGCGTTGTATGATACGACGGATCTTGCGACGCTCGTAGAGAGAGAAGAACTGTATCAGCCGGATGAGGTGATCTATGTTGTGGACAAGCGGCAGGAACTTCATTTCGTGCAGGTATTCCGCTGTGCGAAGAAGACCGGGATCGTGCGTCCGGATGTGGATCTGAAATTCCTCGGATTCGGTACGATGAACGGAAAAGACGGCAAACCGTTCAAGACAAGAGAGGGCGGTGTGATGCGTCTGGAAAATCTGATCCGCGAGATCAACGAGGAGATGCTCAAAAAGATCACCGACAACCGGACGGTATCCGAAGAAGAGGCGAAGAAGACGGCGCAGACAGTCGGGCTTGCGGCGATCAAATACGGAGATCTCTCCAATCAGGCGTCCAAAGATTATGTGTTTGATGTGGATCGTTTCACATCCTTTGAGGGAAATACAGGTCCGTATATTCTGTATACGATCGTGCGGATCAAGTCGATCCTGAATAAATATGTCGAGAGCGGCGCTTTTCTGGACGGACTCTCCATCTGCGAGGCGGGAAGTGATTTTGAGAAAGCGCTGATGCTTGAGACCGCGAAATTCAACGATATGATCGACACCGTTTATGAAGAAACCGCGCCGCATAAAATCTGCGCGTATATTTATGATACGGCAAACGCGTTCAACAAATTTTATCATGAGACAAAGATCCTGACGGAAGAGGATGAGAAAAAGCGTGCCGGATATATCGCGCTTCTGAAGCTGACAAAAGAGGTGCTGGAGACCTGTATCGATCTGCTTGGATTTGAAGCGCCGGAGAGGATGTAAAAAAGAAGATGACGCAGAAGTTATTTTATGAAGACAGCTTTATGAAAACATTTTCTGCACAAGTATTGGAATGCTGTCCGGATGAGGAGGGGTATCAGATCGTCCTTGACCGGACAGCGTTTTTCCCGGAGGGCGGAGGACAATATGCAGACCGCGGACATTTAAATCAGATCTGTGTGACGGATGTGCAGGAAAAGGATGGGAAAATCTATCACAAGACAAAATATGCGATTGAACCGGGAACTTGTGTTGAGGGTGAGATCGACTGGGCGGAACGTTTCATGAAGATGCAGCAGCATTCCGGAGAGCATATCGTATCCGGGCTTGTGCATGAGAGATTTCATTATAAGAATGTAGGATTTCATCTCGGAAGTGAAAACTGTACGATGGATTTCGACGGAGAGTTGACAAAAGAAGAACTCCATGAAATTGAATTATGCGCAAATGAAGCGGTGTTTCAGAATCTGGAAGTACAGATCCTCTATCCGTCGGACAAAGAACTTGCGGCGATGGAATACCGGAGCAAGATTGAGATCGAGGGACAGGTGCGGATCGTCGTTGTCCCCGGATATGATGTCTGTGCATGCTGCGCGCCGCATGTGAAGCGTACCGGTGAGATTGGACTGATCAAGCTGACCAATGTACAGCGGTATAAAGGAGGCGTCCGTGTGACGATGCTTTGTGGCAGCAGAGCGCTTCGGGATTATGACCGGAAGCTGACGGCAGTGAAACAGATCGGAGCGGCGCTCTGTGCGAAAGAAGATGAGACTGCGGAAGCAGTTGCCCATTTACAGGAAGAATGCGCACAGTTGAAACAGAAGCTCCATAAGCAGCAGTTGGAATTGCTGAAATATAAGGTAAAAGAGATTGCGGATGACGAGGAGTTTATCTGTCTGTTTGAAGAAGAGCTGGAGGGAGAAGCTCCCCGTCTGCTGATGAATCAGGTACTGGATCGGGGACACGCCCTGTGCGCGGTATTTTGCGGCGGCAAGGAGGGCGCATACCGTTATGTGATCGGCAGCCGTGTGTTCTCCCTGCGGGAACTGGTGCGGGAGCTGAATGCAGAATTTGGAGGAAGAGGCGGCGGAAAGCCGGAGATGGTGCAAGGAACTCTTCGTGGAAAAGAAGAGGAATTGAGGGCGTGGATACAGAAGAAAGCGAGGATGTTGAGAGATGAATAGATCACCGCAGAGACGAGGTTTCCTGTATTTCGCCGGACCGTTGTTTTTGTATTGGATCATAGAGTTTGGGGCACAGATGATCGGGGAACTTTTTGTGATGATCCCGCATGCAATGGAAATTGTCAGTGCGGGGGGCGGTTCTCTGGAATGGGAGTCGCAGGAACAGATGCAGGAGGCGATGCTTCCGATGTATATGAAAGCAGTGGAGATCTTTATGCAGTATCAGGTGGAGATCATGACATTTGCGGCTCTTTGCACAATTCCGCTGACTTGGTTCCTGTTTCGGAGAGGGCATAAGCCGGACGTTAAAAATCCGTTGTTCGATCAGGAAAAAGCAGCTTTGCCGAAATATCTGTGGATCGTATTATTTGGCGTTGTATTTTGTATAGGGGCAAATATGCTGATCGCGATGAGCCAGCTTGCGTTTGCGGATCCATCCTATCAGCAGGCGTCGGATGTATTTTATTCGGCAGCATTTGCCGTGCAGATCGTAGGATTGGGAATTGTCACACCGCTGGCGGAAGAATTGATGTTCCGCGGTGTGCTGTTTGGACGCTGCCGGGAGCAAATGGGATTTTACCGGGCGGCGATCTGGTCTTCCCTCTTTTTCTCCATGATCCATGGCAATATGATCCAGATGGTGTATGCGCTCGCACTTGGAATGTTCCTGTGTTATGCCTATGAGAAATTCGGATCTTTGAAAGCGTCGGTGCTGCTTCATATTACGGTCAATATGGTATCGCTTATCGCTACAAAAGCAGGGCTTTTAACCTGGCTTTGCATGTCGCCGGGACGTCTTGCATTCGGTGTGATCGGCTGTGCGTTTGTCGGAGCGGTCGTGTTTGTGAATATTCAAAAGTGTTCGGATAACCGGATCGGAAAAGAGCAGCGGACGCCGCAGCCGCCGGACGAACCGACAGGATGGCAATAAAGAGGGGCGAAGATAAACTACTGCAAAATGCTTGGAAGAAGCTGCAAAAACAGCCTTAAACTGTTACAAAAATGTTAAAAACTTATTGCAAAATATGCGGAGTTCTAGTATAATGCTGTTTGAATAGTAAACAGTGATAATAAGAATCCCGCGTATTTTGCTTTTTTTAGTAAAAAGATTGAAAAGTTTTGGGAAATGTTGTATGATGAAGCAGATATGTGGGGACATAGATAATTAATTGTATAAGGACAGGTGGAAAAATGAAATTTAAGAAAGTACGCAGTATCCTGCTTGTACTTGCTTTGTCGTGTTCTATGATCGTAACGCCGGTACTGGCGGCACCGACCGTAGAAGAGGCAACAGCAGCGGCAGATCAGGCAGCAGCGAACCAGGCAAATCTCGAATCTCAGAAAGCCAGTGCACAGGGAGAAGTCAGTGCTTTACAGAATCAGCTGAACTCTTTGATGACGAAGATGAATGAACTGGAGACCCAGTTGATCGAGAATGGTCAGAAGATCACACAGGCTGAGGCAGATTTGCAGGTGGCAGAAGAAAAAGAACAGCAGCAGTATGAAGATATGAAGCTTCGTATCAAATATATGTATGAGGAAGGCGAAGGATCCGCACTTGAGAGAATTCTTTCTTCCGGAAGTATCGCAGAAGTTTTAACGCAGGCTGAGTATGTACAGAAAGTACATGAGTATGACAGAGATCAGCTGGAAGTTTATCAGGAGACCGTCAATGAGGTCGCAGAACTGAAACAGACATTGGAGACGGATCGTGCGAATCTGCAGAGTCTGGAAAGCCAGTATCAGTCGCAGTCGGAAGAATTGAACAATACGATCAATTCCAAAAGTTCCGAGATCGCAAATCTGGATTCCATGATTCAGGAAGCGGCTCGTGTTGCTGTGGAGGCATCACAGGCAAAAGCGGCGGCAGAGCAGAAAGCGGCTGAGGAAGCGGCAAAGCAGAATCAGGTGAATAATAATAATCCGGCAGGCGGCGGTACGGGAACGAACAGCGGCGGAACAACGAATACTCCGGCACCGGAAGAGACTCCGACGCCGGATGCAGGCGGAAACACAGCTCCGACACCGGAACCGGATCCGGCACCACAGCCGAATTATGATGTGAATACAGGGAATGCGATTGTAGACCGGGCATATAGCTGGGTCGGCAATGCAGAATATGTATGGGGAGCGTGCTCTCCGGGTGCGTTTGACTGTTCGGGATTCGTATCCTACTGTCTGACAGGCGCTTATAGCAGACTTGGGACAACCTACACATTTTTGACATGGCCGCAGGTAAGCGATCCGCAGCCGGGGGATGTATGTGTAAATGCAGATCACTGCGGTATCTATATCGGCGGAGGTCAGATGATCCATGCAGCCACATATGGAGTCGGTGTCATTGTAGGACCGGTTCAGAGCGGTATGATTTATGTTCGCTACTAAAGATTTTTTACATAGATAAAGTACAAAAGAATATGTAACGCACAGAAGAATATTTAAAGTACAGAAGACTTTGCGAAATACAAAAGAGACAGCCGTTTCCCGGATCGTGAGATTCGGGAAGCGGCTGTTTTGGATTTGCTGATAGTTGATATCTGATCACAGACTTGAATGGTATATGGATTATTTCGCAGGTACGATCTCCAGCCAGTATCCGTCAGGATCTTCGATGAAATAAATTCCCATTGCCGGATTCTCGAAGCAGACGCATCCCATCTCTTTGTGTTTCGCAAGGGCAGCGTCAAAATCATCGACCTCAAATGCGAGATGGATCTCATTGTCTCCGAGTTCATACGGGCGATCCATGTCTCTGAGCCATGTGAGTTCCAAAAGGTGCGGCGTTGCGCCGTCTCCGAGATATACGAGCGTAAAACTGCCGTCTTCGGCATCTTTCCGTCTTGTCTCGGTCAATCCCAAAGCTTCCTTGTAAAAAGAGAGAGATCTGTCGAGATCGAATACGTTCAGGTTGTTATGTGCAAATGTAAATTTCATGACTGTACTCCTTTCTGCAATCTTGTTGCTGAATGCAGTGTTTGTGATAATCGTATCCATTCTATCACAAGAAAATTATAGGGAAAAGCCTTGCAATTACAGGATGATTATGATAAAATGTGAACGTTGCAAAAAAACACGCATACAGGCAACTCCACAGGTGCCTAATCCTGCGAGGCAGGACGGTTTGGAGACAGGGAACAGTATGCGGAAGATTAAAACCAATTGGAGGAAGAAACATGAGCGTTATTTCAATGAAACAGCTGTTGGAAGCCGGTGTTCATTTTGGACATCAGACAAGAAGATGGAACCCTAAGATGGCTCCGTACATCTACACAGAGAGAAACGGAATCTACATCATCGATCTGCAGAAATCCGTAGGAATGGTTGACAATGCATACCAGGCAGTTGCTGATATCGCAGCTGAGGGCGGCACGATCCTGTTCGTAGGAACAAAGAAACAGGCACAGGATGCGATCAGAACAGAGGCTGAGCGCTGCGGAATGTTCTATGTTAACGAGAGATGGCTTGGAGGTATGCTGACAAACTTCAAGACGATCCAGAGCCGTATCCAGAGACTGAAAGATATCGAGAGAATGGCTGAGGACGGAACATTTGACGTACTGCCGAAGAAAGAAGTTATCGAGATCAAAAAAGAATGGGATAAACTTGAGAAGAACCTTGGCGGTATCAAAGAGATGAAGAGAATCCCGGACGCAATCTTCGTAGTTGATCCGAAGAAAGAAAGAATCTGTGTTCAGGAAGCACATACACTGGGAATTCCGTTGATTGGTATTTGTGATACAAACTGTGATCCGGAAGAACTGGATTATGTAATCCCGGGTAACGATGACGCTATCAGAGCAGTGAAACTGATCGTTTCTAAGATGGCTGATGCTGTTATCGAAGCAAATCAGGGAGCAGCAGAAGAAGCATATTATGAAGATGCTGAGGAAGCAGTAGCTGAAGAGGCTGTAGAAGAGTAAGAACGACTTGAATGCTTCAGCCTGTTAAAGGTACAGGCTGGGGCATTTTTAGTTGAATGTATGCGAAAATAGTCCGTGGGGATTATTTTGAGTTGATGTGAAACTGAAAAAATGTTGAGGAGGACACAATCATGGCAATCACAGCAAGCATGGTAAAAGAACTGAGAGAAATGACAGGCGCAGGCATGATGGACTGCAAAAAAGCTCTGAACGAAACAAACGGAGATATGGATGCAGCAGTTGAATACCTGAGAAAGAACGGACAGGCAAAAGCTGAGAAAAAAGCTGGAAGAATCGCAGCAGAGGGTATCGTTAAAACTGTTGTAAAAGATGATAAAGTAGCAGCAATCGTAGAAGTTAACTCTGAGACAGACTTCGTAGCAAAGAACGCAGAGTTCCAGGGATTCGTTGAGGAAGTTGCTAACCAGGCAGCAGACAGCGATGCGGCAGACATGGATGCTTTCATGGCAGAGGCATGGGCAGCTGATCCGAGCAAGACTGTAAAAGACGCTCTGGTAGAGAAGATCGCAGTGATCGGAGAGAACTTGAGCATCAGAAGATTTGAGAAGATCGTGACAGACGGATGTGTTGTATCTTACATCCACGGCGGCGGACGTATCGGTGTTCTGATCGAAGCTGAGACAGACGTAGTGAATGATGAGATCAAAGGATGCTTAAGAAACGTAGCTATGCAGGTAGCGGCGATGTATCCGAAGTATGTATCCCGTGCAGAAGTATCTCAGGAATACATGGATCATGAGAAAGAGATTCTTCTTGCTCAGGCTAAGAAAGAGAATCCGGAGAAACCGGACAACATCATCGAGAAGATGATCATCGGACGTCTGAACAAAGAGATGAAAGAGATCTGTCTGTTAGACCAGACATACGTTCAGGACAGCGATCTGACAGTTGCAAAATATGTAGAGAAAGTTGCAAAAGAGAACGGTGCAAACGTAACAGTTAAGAAATTCGTTCGTTTCGAGACAGGCGAAGGTCTGGAGAAGAAACAGGAAGATTTTGCTGCAGAAGTAGCTGCACAGATGGGAAACTAATTCCTAGATAAAATGCTGGTTAAACCCCTTGAAAAGCTCAGAAAATGGGCATTTTCAAGGGGTTTTTGCAGTTGGAGAGAAAATTCATAAATTATCGTAAAATACGTATTTTATCATTAGATTTGGGGGGAATTTGGGGGAAGACTTGGGGGAAAGGCTTCCCCCAATTATCATAGGTTATCATATAAAAAATATGGATTGATGAACGGTGTGGGATAATTTATAATAATATAAGAAAGCACAAGTGAATACTCGGCAGAGTATTTTGTCTCCTAGTAGACGGAGGTCGAAAAGCAGGTGGTATTTTGTGGTGTGTTGGTGGTTGAACATCCAGATGTTGTGGAAGTGGTAGTGGTGAGAGTATAGGTGAAAAGCGGGTGGATGAAGAGGTTTTGTGACTTTTTTAAGATAAACTAAAGGAGTAACTATAATGAAAATGATAATAGAAATGTTAAATCAAATTGGAGGAATCGGAGTTATCTTTACAGTTATAGGAGCATGTATAAAATATAATAGTAAGAAGGGCTGGAAATGTAGAAAAAATGCATCAAATAGAGAAAAATTTTTATTTTTGTTTTTTAAAATGCTTATTGCTACCATAATAGCAACTATTATTTTTATATGCATAAGATATATTAATATAGAATTATTAAGAACATCTTTCTACACAAATAGCTTTGATAAATTAGTACTATTGATAATTACTATTCTGGTTTGCATACTTATCTTACAAAATGAATGGAGAAATGAGGAAAAAATTGCGATAAAATATTTTCAGAGACCACATGCATTGTTTGCTGTTTATGTAATCCCTGTGGTTTTGGCAAATACTCTGTTTTTTAGATATATAGTTAATTGTAAGTTGATAGATATGTTATGTTTCATATGTACAATAGTTTTTTTTGTGGTTATAATAATTTTTTTGGACGGAAAGAAAGAGTATGGATATAAATATGTGACAATTTACCTTGAGGGAAAAGATGAAATACAAAATTTGGATATAAATTCTATACAGAAAAAAGGTAAGTGGATTATAGGTCAAAGTGAAGATAAAAAAACAGAATACAGAATACGGATTCAAAATATAAGAAGAGTTGAATATATGAATGAAAAAAAGAATAAAAATCAGAATTTGTAATATTTGTAAGAGAATTGTTGTTTTTTTGATTAAAATCCTGTCTTTGACAGCTAAATTAACATAAAAGTCCTACAAACCGCATAAACAACGGCTTGTAGGACTTTTTTTACTTTATAGGAAAGTTCG